>Ga0194039_1000062_pt1 | contig 68449 bp, 66 predicted proteins | sample JunL228m_MetaG_FD_148679 | JGI IMG/M metagenome (GOLD analysis project Ga0194039, IMG submission 148679) | Anoxic zone freshwater microbial communities from boreal shield lake in IISD Experimental Lakes Area, Ontario, Canada - Jun2016-L227-8m | ecosystem: Environmental > Aquatic > Freshwater >...
CGCCCCTCGACGCTCGACGCTCGACGCTCGACGCTCGACAATTCCGCTTTCTCCCTCTCCGCCGCCCATAAGCATCTATCGCGAACCTGCTGAGGGCTTTTTCAAACCGTGCTAAATGCTCATCTTTGCTCAGGAATTTGCCGACTGCTGACTCCTCAAGAGCACAGGTCATCCGTTCGGCTTTTTGGCCTGATGTTTTAAGGCGATTAATATGTTGCGGGGCCCGAAGACCCTCATCATCATTGCCCACAGATTTTCGAGCATCAGAGATTGCGATATGATCTGCTGTCTGGACCGAGGAAGAGTGCGGGCCTGGGGCACTCCAGAGCAAATGCTTATCCAAGACAAGCAGCTAAAATCATCCTAATGAGCAGCAAACAAAAAATTCTAATAACCGGAGCAGATGGTTTCATCGGTTCCCACCTGACCGAGGCCCTTGTGAAGAACGGGCATGATGTCCGAGCTTTCGTTCTCTACAACTCATTCAACTCCCGCGGGTGGCTGGATCATGTCCCGGGAGACGTTCAGGATTCCATCGACTTTTTTCCGGGGGATATTCGCGATCCCAATGGGGTAAGAATCGCCATGAAAGGTTGCGAAGCTGTTCTTCACCTCGCTGCGTTGATCGCGATTCCCTACTCTTACCACTCACCGGATACCTATATCGACACGAATGTGAAGGGCACGTTAAACGTGCTGCAAGCGGCCCGCGACCAAGGGCTCCGCAGGGTTATCCACACATCGACCAGCGAAGTTTACGGAACGGCGAAATACGTGCCCATTAACGAGGAGCACCCGCTGCAGGGACAATCCCCTTACTCTGCATCTAAAATCGGGGCCGACCAACTGGCCTACTCGTTTTTTTCATCTTTCAATCTTCCTGTGGTCATCGCCCGACCCTTCAATACCTACGGTCCTCGTCAGTCCGCACGTGCTGTCATTCCGGCGATCATCACACAAATTGCAGCCGGCCGAAGGGAACTCCAACTGGGAGCGACTACTCCCACTCGCGACTTCAATTTTGTTCAGGACACCGTGGCTGGCTTTTTATCCGCTTTAAATTCAGATAAGGGGGTCGGCGAAGTTGTAAATTTTGGCAGCAACTATGAGATTTCCATCGGCGAGACTGCCGAGATGATCGCGGACGCCATGGGAACAACCATCGAGATCCAGACTGACGAGGCCCGGCTCCGCCCGAAGAACTCTGAGGTCGAAAGGTTGTGGGCGGATAACAGCAAGGCCTGCCGCCTTTTTGGCTGGGCACCGGCCTACTCTGGGCGTGATGGGCTCAGAAGAGGTCTGGATAAAACGATCGAGTGGTTCAGTGCTCCAGCCAACCTCTCCGCCTATAAAACCGATAAATACGTCATTTAACGAATGAGATGCAACGCCCTTCCGAATTCGCCATCTCTACGCAAAACGACTTCACTTCGCATCTGTGGATCAGTTCGAAAAAACCTTGATCCGCTCCTCCATTTTCACTGGAGAAAACCCAGTCATTCTTGTAACATCCCAGAAAATGAGCCGGAAAATCTGCCTTGTTACAGGATCGCGCGCCGACTACGGACTGCTTCACAATCTGGCACGAGCGGTCCAAGACGATCCAGATCTTGAACTGCAGCTTGTGGCGACGGGCTCCCATCTCTCCCCCGCTTTTGGCCAGACGCTCCAGGAGATCGAAGGCGACGGATTCGTGCCTGCGGCAACTGTGGAAATGCTTGTGTCCTCCGATAGAGCCACCGGCATCGCAAGATCGATTGCCCTCGGCATCATCGGGATGGCCGACGCCTATGATCGGTTGAAGCCAGACGTGGTGGTGGTGCTGGGGGATCGGTATGAGATTCTGGCTGCTGTTGAGGCCGCACTGGTATGTCGGATCCCAGTCGCTCACATTCACGGAGGTGAGGCGAGTGCGGGGGCGATGGATGAGTCTATCCGGCACGCCATCACGAAGATGAGCCATATCCATTTCGTTGCAGCGGAGGAATACCGCTGCCGGGTGATTCAGATGGGCGAGTCGGAAGACCGGGTCTGGAACACGGGAGCTTTGGTGATCGATTCGCTTCGAAGGCTCCGGCTATTGAGCCTCCGTCAGTTGAGCTGTCGTTACCAATTTGATTTTAACCGGCCGTATGGTCTTTTTACCTACCATCCGGCGAGTTATGGCACCACGACGCCGGCTAAGGCAGTGGCAGATACTCTTGAAGTTTTGTCGAAACATACAGACATGGCGATCGTCATTTCCGGAGTCAACGCGGACGAGGGGAACAGTCCGGTGGCGCAGGAAATCCGACGGATTGTTGCGCGGGATCCACTCCGCCATTGTTTCCGGTCATCATTCGGTCATCTGGGATATCTTAGTTTGATGAGTCATGCCGAGGTGGTGGTCGGAAATTCATCAAGCGGGATGATCGAAGCCCCTGCGTTGGGGATTCCCACGGTGAACATCGGCAATCGCCAAGCCGGGCGATTACGCCCTGCCAGCGTGATTGACGCCGGGGAGAACAAGCGTGAGGTTGTGGCAGCAGTTCGGCGGGCGCTGTCGCCGGAATTTCAGAAAAAGGCGGCGCGTCGAGAACATCCGTTCGGAAAGGGCCGCGCGGCCTTGCTGATGCTGGACGCATTGAAGACGGTGGAACTTCGAGGATTGTTGTGCAAGTCGTTTTGCGATTTTCCTGCAGGGCACATTGATGCCGCGCGTCGCGTGAAGCCGGGGAACCGGCGGAGGAAGAGGGGATGAGACAGTGAGGACTTTCATCATCGCGGAAGCCGGGGTCAACCACAACGGGGATGTGGAACTGGCGAGGCAACTGGTGGACAGAGCGGCCGAGAGCGGGGCTGACGCGGTCAAATTCCAGCTTTTCGACACTTCACGCTTGGTGAGTCGATCTGCCTCAAAAGCCGAGTATCAGATCCGTGAAACAGGAAGTGCGGGAAACCAGGCGGAGATGCTGCGCGCCCTGGAGCTTTCGAACGAGGCTCACCGGGAGTTGATGGTTCGCGCTGCCTCGAGAGGAATACAGTATCTCTCTTCGCCCTTTGATTCGGGGAGCCTGCGCGTGTTGGTGGAGGAACTGGGAATCACCACGGTAAAGGTTGCTTCGGGTGAAATCACCAATGCTCCCTTTCTTTTTGAGGTGGCGAAGTTGGCCCATCACATCATTCTCTCGACGGGAATGAGCACGATGGATGACGTTGAGCATGCTCTCGGCGTTTTGGCCTTCGGAATAATATTGCCTGAGGAAAGGGATCCTTCGGAAGCAGCATTTGCCGAGTGTTTTGCGAATCCGGGATGCCGGGCGAGGCTGGAGGGAAGGGTGACATTGCTGCATTGCACATCCGAATATCCGGCCCTGATGGCTGACGTGAACCTGCGGGCGATGGACGCCTTGATGCAACGATTTCAGCTTCCGGTCGGGTATTCCGACCATACATCGGGCATTCATGTCGCGATTGCGGCCGCCGCGCGCGGGGCCTGCGTCATTGAAAAGCACCTGACTCTTGACCGGTCCATGCCCGGGCCTGACCACTCCTCGTCGCTCATTCCGTCGGAATTTTCGGCTATGTCAGCCTGCATCCGGGACATTGAAGCTGCTCTGGGGGATGGAACAAAGAGGCCGATGGAAGGGGAATTGAAGACTCGCGAACTGGTGAGGAAGAGCCTGATGGCCGCAGGGAGCATCCGGGCGGGCGAGACCTTTTACCCCGAGAACATCCATTGCAAGCGGCCAGGCACCGGATTTTCTCCATTCAGATATTGGGAGATGCTTGGACGGAAGGCCCGCAGGGATTACAAACCGGATGATTTTCTTGCCGAGTAGCCTGATGCTTTTTTGAGCCCACATGAATACCCACTGGACCTCCACGATAGTAGAGCAGGAAACGCCGTTAGGCGAGGCGATCGCCCGCATTGACCAGACGGGCCTTCAGATTGCCCTGGTGTTGGACCGGCAGCGCCGGCTGCTGGGTATCCTGACGGATGGAAATGTCCGTCGTGCGATTCTCGGGGGGAGGAGCCTGCAGACGCCAGTTTCGGAGGTCATGACAAAAAACCCAACAGCTGTTCATGCAGAAACCTCCCGGGAGGCCATGCTGGCAATTCTCCGCCGCACGACTTTTCACCACCTCCCACTGCTGGATTCCTCAGATTGCGTTGTTGGTTTAGTCACGCTCGACGAGCTGATCGGAGGGGCACATCGTCCCAACTGGGTGGTGCTGATGGCAGGGGGGGTGGGCTCCCGCCTTCATCCCTTGACTGAGGATTGCCCAAAGCCTTTGCTTTCGGTTGGCGGAAAGCCGATTCTCGAATCTATTTTGGAGCAATTTTCCGGATATGGGTTCAATCAAATTTATCTTTCTGTGAACTATCGGGCGGAGATGATTCAGGGGCATTTTGGCAATGGTGAACGGTGGGGGGTTGACATCAATTATCTTCATGAGACGGAGCGACTTGGCACGGCAGGCGCTCTCTCTTTGCTGCCCAGCACACCTCAGGAGCCCATTATCGTGATGAATGGAGATCTGCTCACTCATGCAAACTTCAACAATATGTTGAACTTCCACGCTGCGCAGGGTTCCGTGGCAACAATGGCGGTTCGGGAATACGACTTCCAGGTCCCATATGGGGTGGTTCGGCTGGACGGTGCGCACATTTGTGCGATCGAGGAAAAACCTGTTCAGAAGTTTTTCGTAAATGCCGGGATCTATGTGCTATCGCCGGAAGCGTTGACATTTCTCGATGCAGGCAAGCATCTCGATATGACGACATTGTTTGAACGTCTTATTGCTGAAGGGAAGGCAACGACTGCCTATCCGCTTCGGGAATACTGGCTGGACATCGGGCAGTTGGAGGAATTGGAACGAGCACGGCGTGAATGGAGGACCCATCCGGCTTGAGAACTCTGGTTGTCGGCTACGGTTCGATCGGGCAACGCCACGCTGGGATTCTTTTTGACCTCGGCTGTGAAGTTGCGGTTCTCACCAACAGAGAATGTCAATTTCCAAAGGTTTTCTCGAAACTGGAAACAGCCTTAGTCGAATGGTCTCCAGATTACATTGTCATCGCAAACCGAACAAGCGAGCACATCGAAACTCTTCAGGTGATATCCGGGTGCGGTTACCGCGGCCGGATACTGGTCGAAAAACCTCTCTGCGCTCAAGCGTTTGGCAGCGGGCTCACGCATCAGTTTTCTTCGGCGGTCGTGGGATACAACCTCAGATGCCATCCTCTTCTTGAGAGACTGAAAGAAATCTTGGAGAGCGCTGATTGCATCGTTTCCGCACACATCTACGCTGGATCTTACCTCCCCTCTTGGCGCAAGTCCCGCGATTACCGGGAGTGCTATTCTGCTCACGGGAATCAGGGCGGTGGCGTCCTTCGCGACCTCAGCCACGAGATCGACTCTGCCCTCTGGCTGTTCGGTTCCTGGAGACGACTTTCGGCTTTGACAGGAAAATTCAGCCGCCTCGAAATAGACAGCGAGGATACAGCGACGATCCTAATGTCCACGGATCGATGCCCGTCGGTTTCCATTCACCTGAACTATTTGGACCGCTCACCGCGCAGGTCAATGATTGTCAACACTGGCGACGATACAATAGTGCTGGATTTGGTGAACCACACGATTTCCATGGATGGGAAAATCGAAAAGTTGGATTTCGAAGTCGCAGAAACCTATCGTCTCCAACATCAGCGGGTGCTCACAAATCGCACCCAGGGGCTTTGCAGCTTTGAAGAGGGGCTGGATATCGTTGCTGCAATTGACGCGGCCGAGCGATCCTCATTGACGGGAACCCGGATTCAAAAATGAACCGCATTTGCACAGTTTGCGCCCGTGGAGGATCCAAGGGGGTGAAGAATAAGAATCTCAGGCTTCTGAGCGGCAAGCCCCTCCTCGCGCACACGATCGAGTTGGCAAAGAAATCTGGCCTTTTTGCGGCTGTGGCTATCAGCAGCGATTCTCAAGATATTCTGGACGCAGCCGGGATTGCGGGAGCCGATCTTCAAATTGCCCGCCCGTTCGAACTTGCCACAGATACTGCTGCGAAGCTGCCGGCAATACGGCACGCCGTTTCTGAGGCGGAAGCCCTTATGAATTGTCAGTTCGAAGTGATTGTAGATCTGGATGCGACTTCGCCACTTCGTTCCTTCGAGGATTTGCTCGGTGCGATCCGGTTGCTCGAGGACTCCGATGCCGACAATGTGATCACCGCTGCCCCGGCCCGCAGATCGCCCTATTTTAACCTCGTCGAACTGAATGAATCTGGGCTGGTCGTGCTGAGCAAAACGCTCTCCCTGCCACTTGTCCGTAGGCAGGATGCACCAAAATGCTTCGATATGAACGCCTCGATTTATGTTTGGAGAAGAGGACCGTTTTTTAAAAGCGATGCCATCCTAGCTGACCGGACCAGGCTCTATGTGATGCCTGAGGAACGCTCATTGGATATCGACAGTGAGATGGATTTTGAAATAGTCGAATATCTCATGGCGAAAAAGTCATGATAGAACGCCTCTCGTATAGAAAGCAGTTTGACCTCACGGGCAAAGTGGCTGTTGTGACCGGCGGGGCAGGGTTGCTAGGAGCACACTTCTGTACCGGGCTCGCTGAGTGTGGTGCTCACGTCGCTGTGGTGGATGTCGAAGGGGACAAGGCTGATGCGCTGGCTGCGGATCTCCAATCTGCCTATGGCGTGCCGACGATTGGCCTGGCTTGCGATGTCTCCGATCCGATCTCCGTGGCAGAGATGGTGGAGTCCGTGAACTCCCGTCTCGGGGACATTCAAATTCTTCACAACAACGCTGCCAGCAAGTCGGAAAATCTCGTGAAGTTTTTCGCCCCGTTTGAAACCTACTCTCTTGAGGAATGGAAAAAGATCATGTCAGTCAATTTGGACGGCATGTTTCTGGTGGCGCAGAGTGTAGGAAAATCCATGGTGGCTCACCGCAAAGGGGGAAGTATTATCCAAACGGCGTCAATATATGGGATTAGAGGGCCGGATAAGAGAATCTATGAAGGGTCCAGATATCTTGGCATGGAAATTAATACGCCCGCTGTCTATTCCTCCTCCAAAGCCGGAGTCGTGGGGCTGTCAAAATATCTGGCAACATACTGGGCCGATAAAAACATCCGCGTGAACACACTCACCCCCGGGGGAACACAAAGCGGCCAGAATAGCGAGTTTGTCCGCAAATATTCCGAGCGCGTGCCCATGGGGCGAATGGCCAACGCCCATGAAATGGTCGGTGCGCTAATCTTTTTGGCATCCGATGCCTCTTCTTACGTAACAGGTCAAAACCTTGTGATCGATGGCGGCCTCAGCGCCTGGTAGCGCACGGATTCCTGATTGAGAATCAGAAAAGGTTATGGCACTGAGAATCATACCACGCTTAGACATTAAAGCCCCGAATCTTGTAAAAGGAATCCGGCTTGAGGGGCTTCGAGTCCTTGGTGTGCCCAAGGAATTTGCAACCCGGTATTACCACCAGGGTGCGGATGAAATGATCTACCAGGATATCGTTGCGAGCCTCTACGGCAGAAACAATATTGCCGACTTGGTTCGGGAAACCGCCGAGAATCTTTTTGTTCCCCTGACGGTCGGTGGTGGCATACGCTCCATAGAAGACATTCAAAGGCTACTCAGGGCCGGGGCAGACAAAATCACCATTAACACCGCCGCTGTAACAAATCCCAGCTTGATCACGGAAGCCGGCCGCCGGTTTGGAACGCAGTGCATTGTCGTTGCCATCGAAACGATCCGGCAGACCGATGGAAAATGGAAAACCTTCACAGACAACGGACGCGAACACACAGGGCTCGACGCTTACGATTGGGCAATGCGGGCCATTGAACTGGGAGCGGGGGAGCTTGTCCTCACTTCGGTTGACTGCGAGGGAACATTTAAGGGATTTGAGCTGGAGTTTATATCCCGGATCGCGCGTCAGGCTCCCATTCCGGTGTTGGCTCATGGGGGAGCCGGTTCTTTGGCAGATATTATCGAGGTCGCCCGGTGCGGGGTGGATGGTGTCGTGATCGCCTCTCTTCTCCACTATAACAGGGTCACGGTTTCGGAAATCAAGGAGGCTGTAGCAGCCGCTGGCATCGAGGTGAGAACGTGAAAAGACGCGCAACGATTGTGGATTACGGGCTGGGCAACCTGCACAGCGTGGCCAATGCCTTGCGGTATATCGGAATGGAGGTCGAACTTGCGGAGACGGGAGAGATGCTCCATATGGCAACGCATGTGGTTCTTCCCGGTGTCGGAGCATTCGCAGACGCCATGGCCGGACTCAGGAACCGCGGCCATGACATCGCATTGCGCCGATTTGTCGAGTCGGGCCAGGGGCCGCTTTTAGGGATCTGTCTGGGTGCCCAGCTACTTTTGGGGGAGAGTGCCGAATTCGGAACCACCCAGGGATTGGGGATCATTCCCGGCAAAGTCGCTTCCGTTCCCGCAAACGGTCAAAAGATACCGCATGTGGGATGGAAAATGATAGAATTAACGAAGGAAGGACTACGACAGAACATCGTTCCGAGTGGGCTGTGGTCATACTTTGTCCACTCGTTCCATGCTGTTCCAAGCGATCCGGCGCACGTTCTGGGAAGAGTGAAATATGGATCCGACCATATCACGGCTCTGGTTGGTTATGAAAGAGTAATCGGATGTCAGTTTCACCCTGAAAAAAGCGGCCAGGAAGGCCTGGCGATATTAAAATCGTTTATGCAATTATGAAAAAATCAGAAGAATCAAAAAAACTCGAAACCTACTACGGACTTCCATCGGCAGTCCAGTTTTGCCAAAAATGTGTTATTTCAAATCAGAGGCCAAACTCAGCGGTGGAGTTCAAGCACACAATTAACTCGAAGAAAACGACGATCAATTTTGACGAGGAGGGCGTTTGCGATGCCTGCCGGGTTGCGGAGCGCAAGGCCGCCATTGGCTGGGCGGAGCGGGAGCAACAGCTGCGTGAGCTGTGCGATCGCTATAGGCGGGATGACGGACACTATGACTGTCTGGTTCCGGGATCCGGGGGGAAGGACAGCTTCTACCAGTCACACATCCTCAAATACAAATATGACATGCACCCCCTCACCGTCACATGGGCACCTCACCTTTACACGGATTGGGGATGGAAGAACCATCGGGCTTGGGTGAATTCAGGATTCGACAACCACTTGGTAACACCCAATGGGCGCGTTCATCGGCTCCTGACCCGCTTGGCTGTGGATAATCTGTTCCATCCTTTTCAGCCATTTATCTTCGGACAAAAGTTTTTGGCTCCCAAAATGGCGGCGATGTTTAATATCCCATTGGTGTTTTATGGAGAGGACGAAGCTGAGTATGGCAACCCGATTGCCGATACAGAAAAAGCGCAGCGGGACTATTCATATTTTGCGTCTGGCGAGAAATCTTCGATCTACCTTGCCGGGGTCTCCGTCGAGGAGCTGACGAACCGCTATGGGCTCCATTCCAATGATCTTGAACCTTATTACCCAGCCAATCCCGAAGACTTGCTGAAAAATAATGTCGAGGTTCACTACCTTGGATACTACCTTAAATGGCACCCCCAGTCCTGCTACTACTACGCCGTGGAACACGGGGGATTTGAGGCATCGCCCGAAAGAACACCTGGTACATACAGTAAATATAATTCAATTGATGACAAAATCGACGATCTGCACTACTGGACGACCCATGTGAAATTTGGAATTGGTCGGGCGACATATGATGCAGCACAGGAGATCAGATCCGGAGACATAACCCGCGAGGAAGGAGTGGCACTCGTTCGAAAGTTCGATGGGGAGTGGCCGAAACGGTTTGAATCGGAATTGATGAATTATTTGAGCATCTCTCCGCGCGAGTTTCCGGTTGCGAGCAGGGCTTTCAAGGAGCCGATGATGACCGCGGAAATGTTTGCCTCCATGGCGGATCAGTTTCGTTCTCCGCATCTCTGGAAGCGTGAGGAAAACGAGTGGAAAATCCGTCATGCCGTCTGGATGGAGTCAAACTGAGGAGTTATCCACGAGCGGTCATAGCAAGCAATGAATTCCCAAAAAGTATTGCCGTTCACGGAGGCTTTAGCTCAATTGCAAGAGAAGCGGTTGCCAGGCAAGAAAATCGTGCAATGTCACGGCACCTTCGACCTCATTCATCCCGGTCATATCTATCATCTCGAAGAGGCAAAAGATCTCGGGGATATCCTGGTGGTGACGATTACGGCTGAGCGTTTCGTTAACAAAGGCCCTGGCCGGCCATATTTTAACGACCAGCTTCGAGCTAAGAGTCTGGCAGCATTAGCTTGCGTTGATTATGTCGTCGTCGTGCCATTCCCGGCAGCCGTTGAGGCCATTGAATGCGTGCGGCCCGACATTTATTGCAAAGGGACAGAATATGAGGTTGCGGAGAATGATGTGACGGGAAATATAGGAGATGACCTGACCACAGTCGAGCGCCTCGGCGGCCAAGTGCGCTATATAGGTTCTGTGGTGTTCAGTTCGTCACGCATGCTGAATAATCACTTCGACCATATTGATCCGTCCATTAAAGACTTCTGCCGAACGCTGGCTAAAGAGTTCCCTCCCGACAAGTTCCGCGAGGCAGTGGATGGCTTTCGCGATCTCAAGGTTCTCGTGCTGGGAGACATCATATTTGATCGCTACACCTACATCAAAGTTCAGGGCTTGACATCGAAGAACAGAATGCTCTCGGGACGGTATCTGACGCGTGACGACCAGCCGGGCGGCGCGCTGGCGATTTATCGCCATATCGCCCAATTTTGCAATAACGCGCATCTGATTGGACTGGTCGGGACCGATGACTGGACTGCCCGTCAGTTGGCGCATTCCTTGCCGGAGGCCAGCGATCTCGTTTTGCGTGAGGAAGGAGTCACGACAGTTATCAAGGAGCGGTTCGTGGAACCCGTGTCCGAGGGCAAGGAGATGAGCAAGCTTTTCTCGGTCAATTATCTTGACGATGGAATATTAGATGAAGCTGTCGCCGTGCGCTTGGAGCGCTCAGTTGCCTCGGTCATCAAGGATTACGATCTTGTTGTCGTTGCGGATTTCGGCCACGGGATCATGCATGAAAAACTCCGACGTCTTGCCGAGGACAAGGCTTCATTTCTTGCGGTGAATTGCCAAACAAACAGCAACAATCACGGCTTTAATATCATCAACCACCAATATCAAAGAATGGATTGCTTTTCGTTGGACAACCAGGAGCTGATGCTTTCAGTAGGCCGCCGGCATCTCGATCACGCGCGCGAGCTTGACCTTCTGCGTCGGCGATTTCATGCGTCCTACGCCTGGTTAACCCGCGGGGTCATCGAGACCATAGGTTCTCGAGAGGGATATCCGCTCTGCACGATCCTTCCTTTCGAGTCGACCGTCACCGACACCATCGGCGCGGGAGATGCATTTTATTCGGTCGCGGCGCTTGCTGCCACCTGTGGTCTATCCAATAATCTTGCGACTTTTCTGGGCCAACTTGCAGGGGCTCAGGCGGTGGGCATCGTTGGAAACAGCGAACCTGTCTCAAAACAGCGTTTGCTCAAGAGCGGTATGACCATGCTTAACTTCTGAGAATTGAAGCGGCTTGTTTGTGCGGTTAATATCTTTTTGTCGAGCATTCAATATCTTTATACAGATTCGTTCTTGACGACATAAGCAGATTTAGTAAAAATAAAACTCAGAATATATAAAATACAATGAAAGACATATTTCGAATTGATAGCCACAAGCTTGTTTATCACCCCCAACGTGTGGCTCAATTTATTGAGGCAGGGGACGATTGGGAAAAAGCCAAAGCGATTTATCCAATATACATTGAGATATCGCCCGTTAGCGCGTGTAATCATCGCTGCACATTTTGTGCGGTCGATTACATCGGTTACAAGACAAAATCGTTGGATGTCGCGGTGCTTTCGGAACGTCTTGCTGAAATGGGTAGGCTTGGAGTTAAGAGCGTCATGTATGCAGGAGAGGGGGAGCCTTTGCTTCATAAGCAGATCAATGAGATCGTTAGAGCAACAGTTGATGCCGGAATCGACGTGGCCTTCACGACTAATGCCACACTTCTAAACGATGTGTTTATAGAGAAATCTTTACCCCTCATCTCCTGGATTAAAGTGTCTCTTAATGCTGGCGTGGATTCCACATACGCAAAGGTGCACCGGACGCGGGAGCAAGACTTTCATCGCGTTATTCAAAATGTTAAAAATGCTATCAAGTTCAGAAATGAGAACGGATTGGATTGCAAAATCGGAATCCAGTCGTTGTTGCTCCCAGAAAACGCTGAAGAAATGGACGCGCTTGCGCTAATATGTCGGGACCAAATCGGAGCAGATTATCTTGTAATAAAGCCATATTCTCAGCATCTTTTTAGCGAAACGCATCTTTATGAAAAGATTGATTACACGGAATATATTGCAATGGCTGAGTCAATGGAGAAGTATAATTCGAAAAGCTTTCATGTAGTTTTCCGTCAAAACACAATGAAAAAGCACGCGGAGGATGATGGGGCGCGATATAAGAAATGTCATGCAACGCCATTCTTCTGGGCATATATAATGACTGACGGCTCTGTTTATGGCTGTAGCGCTTACCTGCTTGATAAACGATTTGAATACGGAAACATAAACGAAAACTCTTTTCAAGAGATTTGGGAAGGCGAACGCAGAAAAAACAATGCCTGCTACGTGAGGAATGAACTTGATATCAAAGATTGTCGGAAAAACTGTAGGATGGACGAGGTGAACCGTTACCTGTATTCCGTTAAAGAGAATCTTGTTCAGCATGTTAATTTCATTTGATGGAAAAGAGGAAATCATCCGTCTCAGAATCTGAAAATCGGACAGTTGAGATGACATCGAGCTCGATTGAGGTAAAAAAATGAAGACAGTTGTAACTGGCGGTCTTGGCTTTATTGGAAGTCACCTGGCGGAATTATTGATTGCCCACGGCCACGAGGTTGTCGTCATCGATAATCTCACATCTGGGCGTCTCGAAAACATAAAGTCAATTTCTGGCAGCTCTAAAGTTCGAATTGTTAATGCAGATATACGGGACTATTCGGCCATCGCACCGCACTTTGAGGGTGCAGACTGGGTGTTTCACCTTGCAGGTCTGGCTGATATTGTGCCGTCCATTGAAATGCCGGAAAACTACCACAGTACAAATGTCACCGGGACATTCAACGTGCTCGAGTGCGCGCGGCAAGGCGGAGCCAAGCGATTTCTTTATGCCGCCTCATCTTCCAGCTATGGCATTCCCGATATATACCCGACTCCAGAGTCCGCCATGATACGGCCTCTATATCCCTATGCTCTGACAAAATATATGGGTGAGGAGTTGGTGCTCCACTGGGCGAATATCTACAAGTTGCCAGCAGTTTCATTGAGGCTATTTAATGTGTTTGGCCCCCGCTCGCGAACCTCGGGTGCTTATGGTGCTGTGTTCGGGGTTTTTTTAGCGCAAAAACTTAAAGGCCGGGCGCTCACCGTTGTGGGAGACGGTGCCCAGACGCGCGACTTTACTTACGTCACCGACGTTGCCGAGGCATTTTTGAAAGCCGCGGACTCGAGTGTTTCAGGCGAGGCGATGAATGTCGGTAGCGGTAGCCACTATAGCGTCAACCGCCTCGTTGAGTTGATGGGAGGCTCGGTCGAACACATTCCAAAGCGGCCGGGTGAGCCAGACTGCACGTTCGCCGATGTATCGAAAATAGCGCATTTACTCGACTGGCACGCAAAAGTTTCATTCGCGGAAGGTGTGTCCAAAATGCTTGAACGAATTGATGACTGGAAGGATGCCCCGGTATGGGATCCCGCAAGTATTACTCAGGCAACATCGGCATGGTTTCGCTATTTGGGGAAGGAGTTAAAATAATGGCACCACAAACGAAATTGATGGGATTTTTTGAGCGCGTCAGACAATTCGCTGCATTGGTTGAGAGTTCGACCTATACTAAACAAGATGGATCCGTGCTGGGGATTGAGGATGGCATGGCGGCGGCTTGTGAGATGATTTTGCTTGCGCGCAATCAGGGCTCCGCCGTATTTGTCATTGGCAATGGCGGTAGTGCTGCGATAGCAAGCCATGCAGTTATCGATCTCATCAATGTTGCAAAGATTCGGGCGTTCACGTTGCATGAGCCTTCTGTGATGACCGGCCTCACCAACGATTACGGTTACGAGAACGCATATTCGCGCATGTTGGATCAAATGTCAAAGCCGGGAGATGTGCTGGTCGCCATCAGTAGTAGCGGTCGCTCACTCAATATTTGTAAAGCTGCCGACCAGATGCTCAATAATGGCGGGAAAGTGATGACGCTTTCAGGATTTTCGCACGACAATCCTTTGCGCGCTCAAGGTGATCTCAACATCTGGCTGGATGCATGCGACTATGGCCTCGTAGAGGTTGGGCACCAATTTATTTTGCACAATCTCTCCGACCGTTTTGGCGCTGGTTACCTCTTATCTGAACAATAAGCGCCAAACAGCACGCATTCACATTGCTGAAATAGAATGAGAAGTCCGAAATGACTGAAGTCAATCCATTAATTCTCTTGCGTGAAATGCTGCGCATCAGAAAAATCGAAGAGGCACTCGCAAATCGCTATTCCGAGCAAGAAATGCGTTGTCCCATGCACTTATGCATTGGACAAGAGGCGGTTGCCGTCGGGGTGTGCAAAGCCTTGTCGAAAGACGATGTGATGTTCAGCAATCATCGTGCACACGGGCATTATCTTGCAAAAGGGGGAAACTTAAATGCGATGATTGCAGAGTTATACGGCCGGTCCACTGGATGTTGTGGCGGCAGGGGCGGATCCATGCATTTGATAGACATGGGTGTTGGTTTTCTTGGATCGACTCCGATTGTCGGTGGGACGGTTCCTCTTGCTGTCGGCGCCGCTTGGGCGTCTTCCTTGAACGAAGAAAATCGTGTCAGCGTTATCTTTCTTGGAGATGGCTGTTTTGAGGAAGGGGTTGTCCATGAGTCGTTGAACTTTGCGGCTTTGCACAAATTACCGGTTGTCTTCGTTTGCGAAAATAATCGATTCTCAGTTTACACGCGCGTGGATGAGCGGCAACCCGATCGCCTGATTTACAAGGTCGCAGCGGCTCACGGCGTCTCGTCATATACGGGCGACGGTAACAATGTGGAGGAAGTTCTTGCGCTTTCGCGAATGGCCGTCGGTCTTGCACGACGGGGCGAGGGGCCGCAGTTCTTGGAATTCCATGTTTATCGCTGGCGCGAACACTGCGGTCCTGACTTCGATGATCATTTGAACTATCGTACGACTCAGGAAATTTCCCGGGGCATCCAGGATTGTCCGATCGCAAGGTATATTCACGTATTGGATCAAAAGGCAGGCCTAAACAGACTAGCCCTTGAAAAGATAGAGCTTGAAATACAGGATGAGATTACTGCGGCCTTCCACTTTGCACTCACGAGCGAGAAGCCAAATATGATGGATGCCCAAAGAAAGGTCTATGCTTAACATGGGGGTTCGTGAGATCACATTCGCGGCGGCAATTCGTGAAGGGTTGGATCAGTCCATGGAGCGCAATGCTCGCGTGATTGTCGTCGGCGAAGGCGTGCCGGACCCCAAGGCGATCTTTAATACAACGGCTGGCTTACGCGAAAAATATGGGCGCAGGAGAGTTTTCGACATGCCGCTGGCGGAAAACGGGATGACCGGGATTTGTATCGGCGCTGCGCTATCCGGGTTGCGCCCGGTGATGATTCACCAGCGCGTAGATTTTGCCCTGCTGGCGATGGATCAGCTGGTCAACAATGCGGCAAAGTGGCATTATATGTTTAACGGCAAGGCATCAGTTCCGCTGGTTGTACGTATGATTGTGGGGCGTGGCTGGGGTCAGGGGCCGCAACACTCTCAGAGCTTGCAAGCCATGTTTGCTCAGGTGCCCGGAATGAAAGTGGTTATGCCTACGTCTGCACATGATGCAAAAGGTATGCTGATAGCGGCGATTGAAGATGACAATCCAGTTCTATTTATTGAGCACCGCTGGCTTCATCAGATTAAAGATATCGTTCCTGAAGAATACTACCGGGTGCCGCTTGGACAAGCGAAGGTGTTGCATCAAGGTGATGACATAACAATTGCCGCCTTTTCTTACATGGCAGTTGAAACCATGATTGCTGCTCACGCGTTGGCAGAGACTATGGGGGTTCATCTTGAAGTTCTCGACATGCGTTCGGTTCGTCCACTCGATGTGTCAAGCGTTGTTGAGTCCGTTCGAAAAACGGGGCGGTTGCTCGTCGCTGACACAGCCTCTCGCACTGGAAGCATCGCCGGTGAATTGGTTAGTCAGGTCGCTGAGAGTGCTTTTGAGTTATTAAAAACCAATCCAGTTTGCATTGCATCGCCCGATTACCCGGTTCCCACGTCTTCGTTTATGGCCGAGCAGTATTACCCCGGAGCTCAGACGATTGCAGATTTAGTGCTCGACATGCTTGGGCAGCGCAAAGATGGCGAAAAATATCATAAATTGTGTTTTAGCTTGCAACGTATCGGGCCGAAGGATACACCGAATGCTGGATTCACCGGCCCGTTTTGAATTTCCAAGAAAAGTCTTTCGCTATGTTAAATCTAACATTCACACGACGATGGCAAGCAACTTAGCTCATACAATGCAGCCAGAATCGTCACATCGCATCTCGCGTGCAGCTGCATTTATGCATTCAGCCGTGGCGGAATAGAAGCAATAGTGGGAAAACAAACTCAAAATATTATGGATGGAAACCTATATAACGCATCTGCTAACACCCCGCTACCAGCTAGTGCATGGAGTCAGCGGTCTGATGATGAGCGGCTTGCTATTGTCACTGAGACGATAGACGCCCGATCGACATTTTCAAACAAAGGACTGGTTGCCTTGGAAGCTAAGCCGGATGGCCAGGTGATCATGAGGCTCCTCGAGCCTTTGCCAGCAGACAAGCGCGGAACTCTGCTGCTTGATCTCGAGGGTATACTCAAAGAAACAATTGACCCAGGGCTTGTCGTTTGGCTCGAGCCACTGGGTGATCGTAGCACGCTACGCAAACTGCGCGGAATTGAGGTGAAGTCATGAGTGCTGCAGTCCAAACAAAAGATGGAGTATTGATTCTCGACTCTCACAAGCTTTCTTACCATGCCGACCGCGTTGAGGCATGGGAGGCTGGTGAACGAATAGCGCCGGTGAGCGTTGATATGTCTCTCACGCGTTCGTGCGGGGCGATGTGCTCTTTCTGCTATGCAATGATGCAGGAATCGCAGGCTCGGAGCAGTATCAAAGTATCCAATGCACTAAACCTGCTTGACGACTTCGCAGAGATCGGCATCCGCAGTGTCTCACTAGTTTCTGATGGTGAAAGCTCACTGTCAAATGCGTATGTTCCATTTGTTCAGCACGCCGCACAATTAGGAATAGATGTCGGTAATGCGACAAATGGATGGGAATGGGAGCCCGAAAAAATCGAGAAAGTATTGCCTCATTTTACCTGGGTGCGTTTCACAGTTGCGGCCGGGAGGCCGGAAAGTTATGCAAGTATCATGTACAAAGGGCCTGAGCATACTCGGGTATTTGATCGCGCAATTGAACACATCAGGTACGCTGTAGCCTTGAAGAACCGCGATAATTTGCCGGTGACGTTAGGCATTCAGATGGTGCTGATGCCGCATTTGAAAAATGAGATTCTTCCCTTTGCGCAACTGGGGCTTGACCTTGGCGTTGACTATGCGGTGATCAAGCATTGCTCGGACGACGAGCAGCATACCCTTGGGATCGACTATAGCCAGTATGAAAGCCTACACGATTTGCTTTTTCAGGCTGAATCGATGAGTAATGATAGAACCAAAGTCATTGTCAAATGGGACAAAATTAAGGATGGAGATAAACCCTCTTATAAACGTTTCTACGGGCCGCAATTCCTGTTGCAAATAAGCGGGAGTGGCCTCGTCGCCCCTTCGGGCATGTTTTTCAATGCCCGCTACTCAAAACTTCATATCGGAAACTTTACCGAGGAGCGCTTTATTAATATCTGGAAATCAGACCGTTACTGGAGAGCGATGAACTATCTGGCATCCCCAGCCTTTGATGCCCAAACCATGATGGGAACCTTGCCTATTCAACACTATGTCAGTGTGGCTCTTGACAAGCATGCAAAAGGTATTGAACGGATACGTCCAGGAACCGGGCAGAAGCCGTTGCATGTGAACTTTCTTTAGGGATTACTAGCTTAATGTCTCAAACTCGGTTTAAAATTACCGCAATTATTCAGTTAATTATAGACTCAAGGGGCCGTAAATTACTTGGCCTCTGCTAAAACTAAAAAATCATTTTATATGGAGAAAAGCATGATCTATCAGTCGGAGATAAAGGTGCCCGATGTAGAGCAGAAAATCCTCGCTCTCGGAGACGAGCGGCCAAAAATTATTTTTGGAACCGGAAGCTATGGTGCGTTAGCGCTTCATGCGCTCAGAAAATTAGGGATTCAAGTTTCATGTTTTTGTGACAGTAATGAAACTAATTGGGGAACAGAGTTTTACGGCTATAAAGTTATTTCACCCAGCGAATTGGTTGGCAAATATTCTGAGGGTGTCGTTCTGACTGCATCCTTGCGCTATTGGTTCATGATGGAAAAGCTTAAAGAGAATTCCAGACTACAGGCTTTAACTTGCGATTTTCTGTTTTCGGCATTGGATCTTTCAGATATTGAAGTTTCCGTATCAATCGAAAGATTGATATGGATGCTCGATTTGTACATGTTTGCTGTTAATGCCGACAATGATAAAACCAAGATAAAAATCAAGAGTCTTGATGTTGTGGTTACAGAAAAGTGTTCTTTGCGCTGCAGAGATTGCTCGAATCTGATGCAGTATTACGACAAGCCTCGGGACAATGACATCGAATTGATGACATTGTCGATAAGTCGATTCATGGAAAATGTGGATGAACTGCATGAGGCAAGATTGATCGGTGGCGAACCCCTCATGTTTAAGCAGTTGCCAATAGTGATCAGGCAGTTGTGCAATTATACGAAATGCAGGAAAATAACGATCTTTACTAACGGGACGATTTTACCTAAAGGTGAAATGCTGGAGTCGCTAAAGAATGATAAGGTTTCTCTAATAATATCAGACTATGGGGGATTGTCTAAAAACTCGAATGCCCTAACGGAATTATTACTGAGAATGGATCTGCCATTCATTACTTATAAAGCAGACTGCTGGCAGGACTGTGCAAAGATCTACTATCGGGAAAGAACGAGCGAGCAATTGCAGAACGTATTTGGTGACTGTTGTGTGAATGATGCTGTTACTCTTTTGCATGGAAAACTTTATTCTTGTCCATTTTCCGCGCACGCAATTAATCTTAATGCAATCCCAGATGAGTTTTGCGATGATGAAATTAGTCTCTTCAAGCTGAATGACGCCGAACTGTCGGAAAAACTGCGGGAATTGAAATCACAAAGAAAATACATAAAGACTTGCGCTTACTGTGCCGGAAGGGATTACAGCGTTGGAAAAATTCAAGCAGCTATACAGTCTGCGGCTCCGATTGCACTTAAAAAATACATCAGGAATAGCTCAAGCAATCAGCCATAAGTCTGCCCGCTATGATGGTATCTATTATAATGCCAGTTTTCAATGCTGAGAGATTCTTGTCGCGATGCATAGAATGCCTTCAAGCGCAAACCTATAAAAGAATTGAAATAATTCTTGTTAACGATGGTTCAACAGATAAATCAAGTAGTATTTGTGATGATTACGCATCGCAAGATAGCAGAATTATAGTAATTCAAAATAAGAACTCAGGCCCATCTGCCGCCCGCAACCTGGGAATTAGTCAGGCAAACGGAAGGTATTTGATGTTCGTAGACGCTGACGACTATGTGGATGAGTCAATAGTTCAAGTCTTAGTTGAAACTCTTGAATCGAATAGAGTTGACCTCGCGGTATGTTCCTATACAACGCATTTATTCAATGCCGGCATCGAGTCAAGAATTAACTGTTGCCACATTAAGTCAGAGAAAATCTCAGCAGATGCTTTTTTGAATTTATCAACCCTCGAAACGAATGATCTCATTTCCACTCGGGGCAGAGCACATATTGCAGGAAATGTTTGGGGGAAAATGTATTTATCGGATCTGATAAAAGAGAATCATTTAAGGTTTGACGAAAATCTTTTTAGATATGAAGATATTTCATTCAACTTATGTTACTTGAGTATCGCCAATGAGATAAGCGTATCAGGCGAGACTCTTTATCATTATTGCGTGAATATCGATCATCTTTCACTTTCCGACATGGTGACAAGGAGAAAATTTGAAATGCTGGTCACATCCTACGATATCTCCTTAAATAAGCTTAAAGGCAGGCAATGCGATTACGTTAAGTACTACTATTCATATATAGTAATTGGTTATCTGGTGCGTTTATTTCAAGCCGAAAGTCCATTCTCTTTTAGTGAAGCATATGCAGAGGTGAAATCCGTATGCATGTCCAGTATTTATGTAAGTGTCATGAAATACTATCACAAACCTAAGGGCGGCAGCCAGCTTATACCAATACTACTCAGGTTAAGATTGTATTTGCTTGTGGCGTGTGTGGCAAAAACTCGGATGTTAATTGCGGGGTTCAGCAATATCCCAATTAGGCAGTGGTGTTTCTCCAACGATTCTAAGCCTCTCCGGTCAAGGCGGAGAATAGTTCATTCAGCGCTTGATTATACGGCGCGTGTAAAACGTGTGTTTCAAAGGATGCGATAGTGGAGGAGTCGTTGCCAATTATGAAATAATGCCTCGAAGGCCATAGAAATAAATGAAACATAAATAATGTGCTTCAATAATGTTAAGAAATGGGTTGCAGCGATACCTAGAAAAAATCTGGTTTTAATTCACGGTGATAAAACGCACGATGAATTGGTGACTGACTACGTGATTCATCCGAACTCCATGCTCTATAGGTTATGCGATTGGATTGGTGCGAAAACGGGAACCGTTATTTTGACTCCTCACTTAGTTGCGGTAGGAAACTGTGCAGAGGATGTATATTTCGGGTTGCTTAAGGCGCGCAGAGAGAGGAAGAAACTCTTTATCCTTTGGCCCTATGAGCTACCTTGGCGTCTGAAATTCGGGCTGACCAACATTGAAGTCATAAACATCGGGTCTGAGTATAGGGCTTTCTGCCATGATAGCCTTATATGTATAATTAGTCGAATTCTGATTACAGTCTATTTTGCATTTTTTCGCTCGTTAAGTCTGCTGAGGCGTTTGGTGTTTGGTGCTCATCTAAACAACGTATATAGAATACCGATCATTGGCGAAAGCACACTTTGGCATCCTGTGAATGAGCGGAACTTTTCCTGGGATGTGGTTGAAGGGTATGACTGGCCGAAGCAGCTTGAAACTTTGTTGCCAGTTTTCGTAGAAAAGAATAAGCGGGAGGAGGCAGAGAGGCAACGAAAATTAATGGGGCTTCCAAACGATGCTTGGTTCGTTTGTCTGCACGTACGTGAGTCGGGGTTTCGCGACACCAGCAGATTTACAGAAGGTGATGCATATAGTGAAAGAAATGCAAAAGTTTTCAACTACATAAGCGCAATAGAAGAAATCACAAGACGTGGGGGCTGGGTTGTCCGGATGGGTGATGCGTCGATGACCAGGCTTCCAATCATGGAACGCGTGATCGATTATCCATTTACTAAATATAAAAGCGCTCTGATGGATGTGTATTTAATCAGCCAGTGCCAGCTGTATATAGGGATGATGACTGGAATTTATGACGTTGCACGAGTATTTCAGCGCCCAATGATTATGACTAATATGACAAATTGGTTGTTCACTTATCCAATATTAAAAGACGACTTGGGTATACCAAAGCATATTTATTCAAAATCAAAAAAACGTTTTTTGTCTCTAAGAGAGTGGCTTTATGAGCCATGGGCTGGGGTGTCGTGTGCGCACAAGATTGGAAATGACTACATCTTCTATGAAAACTCTCCAGAGGAGTTGAGAGAGGTTGTAGTGGAATTCCTTGACAGGACTTCCGGTTGGGCAGCATCGGCATTGCAAATCGAATTTAGTAGGACTCGGATCGAAAGAGGAAAAGAATTATTAAGCCAGATCATATATCATGAAGATGACGTTCAGCATTACTATAAAAAGAATGTGACTGACTACGATTTGGTGGAGCGATATCGTCTAGCTTCCCGTTTGGAGGCGGCTGTCGGTGTGCTCGGAAGCAATTACGCTCAGCAAAACTGGGCCTGTGACATTATGAACTCAGACGTGCGGTAATAGAAGTATTTAAACTCAAAAAATATTTATGGGAGAACACACATGAAAATTATGCTATGCACGGCACCGTGCGAGCCTTTCGAATTCTTGAAGAAGATGGGCAGAACCGTTCGCGCGGGCGGAGAGTTGCCTGTAACACCAAAAGTTGCAATTATTTCACTAATCAGGTGGATGGAAAAGCAAGGATATCCCCGCTCGGATTGTGAGTTCTTGGACATTGACATGCTTTTGCCAAGTGACGGGGAGTTGCTGGAGTATTTTCGGAAGTTTAGGCCGGACGTTATTGGCATCAGTGCAGTCACGTCAGGAGGCTACAGGCACGTCAAACATATTGCCTCAATTGCTAAAAGTGTTTGCCCGGATTCATTAGTTGTGTTGGGCGGGAATCTCTCAGCATCAGCAAATTTAGTTCTTAGAAAAGCTAAGGTTGACTTGTGTGTCGTCGGAGATGGGGAAATCGCATGGGTCAAGCTTCTAGATCAATTTAAGCTTCATGGCTTAACAACCGATAACGACAATTTAAAGGAGATTCCGGGTCTTGCCTATTTAAATAATGATGATGATTTGGTTTTTACTGGTTACGGTGAAAGGCTGTCTGAGCAGGAGATGGATATTATTATAGACTATGGCATTCTTAAATCTGGCCTGCAGGGGCAAGACCATCTTCTTGCTAATTATTTTCGGCCGGGGAGGGCGTGCAGTTGGTTCAATCGCAGCCCAAGAACACATGAAGCCGATCGAAAGCCAAATGTTGCATCAATCATTGTTAGCAAGGGTTGTGTTGCTAAGTGCACATTTTGCCAAAGAGCTACGAAAGGGTATCGGCAGGCATCAATCAACAAAATGGAGGAACATCTTGCTTGCCTGATCAATGAATTTGATGTGGGGTTCATCCATATCGTGGATGAGAATTTCGGTTCTGACAAGCTCCACACAAATCAGTTTGTTGAGTTAATGAAGAAATATGACCTGTTGTGGTCTGCCACTGGAGTGCGGTGTGATAGCGTCTCACATGAGCGCGTAAAGTATTACTCTGATAACAATTGCGTGTCGCTCAAGTTTGGCGTCGAGTCGGGCAGCCAAAAGATTCTCGACCTTATGGAGAAAAGATTCACCACTGAGGAGGTTAAAAAGGCAATTATCTGGTGTTCAGAATTTAGTATTTACTCACCCCTCGCATTAATGTTTGGCATGCCTGGCGAAACACTTAAGACGGCGAAAGAAACGGGGCGATTCCTGGCAGATATTGCACTTGGAACCAACACTCTGCCATTTGCCGACGACGTATTTTATTTGATTCCATTTCCTGGAACTCCAGCATACGAATATGGACAGCAAGTTGGTGTTCTCGGAAAATCTTTAGATGAAGAAGAGGATTATTTGTTGAGTGTAAGTTCCGCGCCTACCCACAAGCTTTCATATACTAATCTGAACGGCGCACCGCTTAGCGAGGTTTTGTTTTGGGACGTTTTGGCCCAGTGTGAGGCGATGCGCTATTACGTTAAAGATAAGAAAAACTACAGCATCCCGGTTACATTAGGTGCTATACCAGGCGTGCCTGCGGAAATGAATAATGCAATCTTTGCAGAAAAGATCTCCGCAATACTTAAACGTAAATTGCTCGCGCGAAAATGGCGCCTTTCATTTTTACCATACGTTTCCATGTTCATTAAAAAGAAGATTGCAACATCACAATTCGTCGCTAAGATCCCCAGAGGTGTGGTTTATCCGATTATTCGATCCCTATTGTTGATCGAGCATTACGTGATGTCCTATATGAATCGCAATGAGGGATGCTACAGATCTTGGCGTGTTAAAAAATGCTGCCCAAGAATTGCTGATGATTATCGGGATGCTTTTCCAGATAAAAATATTGTCTCCCTTAGAACGATTACTTCGGAACTCAGGGGGGTGCCCCAAAATACGACGGAACAGAGCGTCATGCATTTGAAGCGGGGGAATTGACATGTCACTTTGAATGTGCATTAGTTATACTGACCTAGTAGTTCGCGCAGAATGAGCATAATAAATCAACAGATCAATTCGCAACTCATTCCGCTACATATATTGCTGTGGCGTCTCTGGGGCCACCTCAGTCGGCGCCGTCGTTGTCAGTTTTGGTTGGTTCTGCTTTTGATGCTAAGCAGTGCGATTTGCGAAACGGCAAGTCTTGGCGCGGTGGTTCCTTTTTTAGGCGTGCTTGTCGCGCCTGATAAGCTTTTTAACTACCCAATTGCTACCCGTACTGCCGACATCTTTGGAATTTCGTCGCCATCAGATTTTGTGCTTTTCTTTTCTGCCGCCTTTGCTGTGGCTGCTCTTGTTGCCGGAAGTGTGCGCATGCTTTTGCTGTGGAGCAGCACGCGATTAACGTATGCATGTGCTTCTGACATTGGCTTTGACGTATATCGTCGGACTCTTTATCAGCCTCTTCAAGTCCACATGGCACGAAATAGCAGTGAAGTCACAAGCGGAATAGACTACAAGGTCGGGTATGCTATAAACGTACTCTTTAAGACATTGTCCCTTTTAAGCTCGTTGATGCTGTTGTTTGCTATCATGTCGGCATTGCTCGCTATAGATGCGGCGGTGGCATCAATCGCTGCTGTCAGTTTCGGGATATTTTATATTCTAATTTCTTTCATGTTCCGCAACATGCTTGAAACCAATTCGATGCGTATTGCCAAGGAGACAACCCAGGTGGTCAAGGTTGTCCAGGAGGGACTGGGAGGTATTCGCGATGTTTTACTGGACGGAACTCAACCCTTTTATTGCGGAATTTATCGCCGTGCTGATTTGTCGCTACGGTTGGCAATGGGTAGCAACGTTTTTATTGGCGGGAGCCCACGTTTTGTCATGGAAGCTGTTGGCATGGTCTTGATGATACTACTTGCCGTAAGCCTTTCTCGTGGCGAAGGCGGTATCGGTTCATCGTTGCCTGTATTGGGAGCTCTTGCTTTGGGTGCGCAAAGGCTGTTGCCTGCTTTGCAGCAGATTTATGCATCATGGGTTGGTATTGTAGAAAGTCAGGCACCTTTAGCAGAAACGCTGGCTTTTCTCGAGCAACCTTTACCAGAGCACGCGGAGCAACATGCGCCAGCGCCATTATGTTTTAAGCGTGCTATTTGTTTCGAATCTGTGCGTTATCGGTATGCTGAAGATGCTCCTTGGGTGCTCGATAATTTCAATCTCCAAATTCTTAATGGTCAAAGGGTCGGCGTAGTGGGGGGGACTGGTAGCGGCAAAAGTACCATGCTTGATTTGCTCATGGGCTTGATTGAGCCTGCGGAGGGAAAGATTCTAGTTGACGGCATTTCGATCGGGGGAGAGGCACGTCGTGCTTGGCAACGAGCTATTGCTCATGTGCCGCAGAACATTTACTTGGCCGACACCACTTTGGCGGAGAATATTGCTTTTGGTATCCGATATGAAGAGATAGATATGCAACGAGTTCGGGATGCTGCCCGGCAGGCGCAAATATCGGATTTTATTGAGAGTCGTCCTGGAGGCTACGGAGCTTTTGTTGGCGAGCGCGGAATACGGCTTTCAGGTGGGCAGCGGCAGCGCATTGGTATTGCAAGAGCCCTCTATAAGCAGGCCACGATGTTGGTGTTTGATGAGGCGACAAGCGCTCTCGATAACATTACTGAGCAAGATGTGATGAGTTCGATTCAATGTCTCGATATCGACCTGACGATTGTGATAGTTGCGCACCGTTTGACGACCATCAAATGCTGCGATACCATCGTTGAGCTCTTAAACGGTCGAGTGGTGGCGCAAGGAACTTACGACCAACTACTGGAGTCCAGTCCGAGTTTCCGACAAATGGTAATGGCATCGGAATAAACACTGGCTGATGGTGCTGCGTGAGAAAAAATGGAGATTAATCATCCTGACAAAGACAAATGAACATAAAAGAAGACGATCAAACGACTAACGAGCGGTCTGAAGCCAAAAAGGCCTGCGCGATAGGGAGGGGCGAATTGCGGGGGCCGGATATAAACAATGTGAACGTTGGTTCCCTGCCGAGCATGCGTGTCGCGTTGCTTGACCTAAATCACCATACCGTAGGCATACATACCAATACCGTCCCTCTTGGCAGCGGATTAATTGCTGCATACGCGAGAAAGAAGCTGCCAGCGGAGATTCCTGTCGATTTTAAAATCTTCAAGAATCCAAATGACTTATTATTAACTATCAAGACATGGCTGCCCGATGTTGTTGGGCTGGCGCAGTATTCCTGGAATAGCGAGCTCAATTACTTTTGTGCTTCACGGATTAAAAAAATCAATCCGAAATTATTGGTGGTAGCTGGCGGCCCGAACCTGGAATTAGCCGATTCTCGCCGATTGGCACATTTGCGAAGATTGAAGAATGTCGATCTCGCAGTTGAATTCGATGGGGAGATCCCATTTGCCGAGATTATCATTCGCGTCGCGAAAGGTGAGAGCGTAGAACAGATACGGAGCGACCCGCCTGCCGGGGTATATTCCTTATCGTTTGATGGCGAGAGACTGTCGCATGGGAAGGGAATGCCGCCGCGCCTGGCGGATCTCAATGATTGCGGCTCCGTCTATGCGGAAGGTATTTTCGACGAGTTTTTGGATTCAGGCTGGCATCCGTTTGTGCAAACTCATCGTGGCTGCCCTTTTGCATGTACCTATTGCCATACAAGCCACCGTTACTACAACAAGATGATCTTTCAAGACACAGAAGTGTTTCGAAAAGATATTGAGTATCTTGCGAAACGCTTCGCTGGGCAACACCATATTGTTCTGTATATTGCAAACACGAATATGGGGTTGTTTAAAGAAGACTTCGATATCGCCAGGGTTATTCGTGAAGTGCAGGATAAGTATGATTGGCCGAAATATATCGACTGTAATTCCGGAAAAGATCCTGTGAAGCTTCAGAAGCTTACGCAAATTCTCAAAGGGTTCGTTCCAGCGATTGCATTTCAATCGCTGACAGAACAGGTGCTTAAAAACATCAATAGAAAAAATACAGAATTCTCAGCTTTCCAGGATTTTCAGCTGCAGGCTCTCCGAACATCTGCCGAGCATTCCGGGACAGAGATTATTCTTTCACTTCCCGGGGAAACTCGCGAAACCTTTTTAGCAGGACTTCGAACGTTGATTAATTCGGGCTTGCAGGATATTTGTATTTATACACTGATGAGTCTTAAGGGGACACCGCTCGGATCAGACGAACATCGTTCAAGATATGCGCACGATATCAGGTATCGGGTCGTTCCCAGGCAATTCAGCAAGCTGTATGGTGAAACGGTTATTGATACTGAGGAGGTTGTTGTTGGAACATCGACTATGCCTTTTTCTGATTATCTTGACTTAAGAGGGGTGTCATTTCTTGTATCGGCTATCTTTTCTGCCCCTGAGCTCAAACCATTAAAGCAATTTATGATGGATTATCGCATCGACCTTGCTGACTGGATCTTTACCTTGCATGGTCGAATCCCAGAAAACAGGGAGTTAAAGACCATTTATGGAGAATTTATTAGAGAAACTGAAGAAGAACTGTTTGAAACACATGAAGCATTAATGGAGTTTTACCGTGTCGATAGGAATTGGGACTCTCTTGTAGCGGGAATTAACGGCGATAACATCGCGCGAAAATACAAATGTTTAATGGTATCAACTGCTTTTCCGATGATGTTGAAGGCCTCGGTTGAATGTGTGCGCGAGCTTGTAAACGATTTTACCGATCGAGGTAATCTCAACGGAATGCTGGATGAACTTGAGCGCTTTCTATCATTTCGAAATCTAGAGCCAATTATCCGTAATGGATACGGTCAGGTGGCTGTCAATATGCATTCATTTCAATACGATCTTCTGAGCTGGATAGAATCTGTCGATCCTGAGCGTCGTCTAGATTACTATAAACAGCCCTGTGTTCTCGAACTCAAGGCTCCTGACGGTGGCGAGCAAAAGCTAAGGGATCTTCTCAGCATGAATCGTGATGCGAGCCTCTCGCTGCAGATCCTCGTTCGCGACAATCGAACTCGTGACTTGTGGCCGATTTGGGCGAGGGCTGTTTGTTCTCAGCCCGAATCCGGGGATTGCCCACGAAGGAGCGAAGGCGCGAAAGGGAATATGTGACGAAAACCGGGGGATTTTCTGCACGGTTATCTTTTCAACCTTTCCACAGTGCATCCCCGATCTCTGTGGTTCAGACCCGCGTTTTGGATTTCAGTGATCCGGTCACCTGTCAGTAAAGAGCAATAGCTGATTTACTGTTCCGTCGGATAATCGATATGAATTGGAGTTAGTCCGTGAAAAAATTCGACACATCGAGAAAATACAGAAACGTCCTGATTCTGGAGTCCAGGGACTGGGATGGTGCATCCCGTGATCAGTTTGATCCTGCGTTGGACCTTGTGCTGACATATGATTTTGCACTCAAAAAAGAGATTGATCAATTGGAGGGAAACGCTTGCTACATTGATCACTTGGTCGATAAGCGAGCCATGCATGAGAACAATTCTTTGATCTACCATTTTTTCGGCCGGTGGCATTACGATTCATCCGGCAATGACATATTCATACATCGCGGTGTTCCGTTCGGGTTCGCTTTTCGCCAGCAGATATGGAATGACTTTACTTCTTATGTCAGGAATAGAATCTGTTTGGAGCGACTTCGGGAGTTGACATTTGAGCAACTTTTGGTCGGGCAAAATCTTGAAGACGTAGAGCGCATTTTTGAGGACATGGGCCTCTCGTTTTCGCCGGTCTCTGTAGATGCAAAGCACTCTTCGACAACATATTATTTTCCCGCCTTCCAGTGGATTGACGAAAAAATACGCGCTCGCAGTGCGAAGCATGTCTTCAGGGATGTGGTGACGACAGTTCAGAGTATTGTTAGGTCCTGGATTGATCGTATCCTCGGGAAAAGCAGTGTTCCGGGGGTATTCGTGCAGGAATACTACCCGACGCGTGACCTGCTGCAGCGTATGAAGAGGGACGCCAGCATCCGTCTTGTATTGGCCCATTTCTCGTGGAGTTCAAATATCCTAAAATACGTCACAGAGCGCCCAATTCCCATTTGGGGAAGACTTAAAATGTTTCAGGCAGAAGCCGCCCGCCTCATGCAGGACTTTCGGCGTTGGCGCTGTTGCACGCTGATCTTGGCAAATGGAGTTGATATAACGGACTGCGCATATCGAGTTATTGAGCGTCGCGTGGCCGAGCAGATTGCCCATGTGCTGCTTTCACTTGATTGTGTTATTAATTATCTTGACAGGCATCCAATAAAGCTGGCCGTCTTAATTGCTAATATTGGGCTCATTGCTTGCTTGGTGGATTGTGTGTGCAGAGCAAAGGGAATTTCCACCTATTTGATAATAAATGGACTGATGTCTGGGGAGTTTGCGGATGAAAGTAAATACGCGAATGTTATTAATTCCTATTCAGAAAGTATCAAGGAGCACTATTTTAGAGGCATGGACAACATAGTATGCCTTGGAGATCCGCGCATGGATGCCTATGCCTGCGAGCGCGCGCCGCGAGTGATCAATCGGAATTCATCTACAATAACAATAGGAACATCTGCATACAGCCCGATTGATCTGAACTCGTATCAGGCTGTCGAATTTGAGTTTATGCATGATGTCCTTTCCGCTTTGCAGGTTATGAGGGGGCAGGGAGCGAAGGTAAAGGTTGTCATCAAGGTAAGAGCAAATGGCTATCGTAAGCAATATCAAACATTTGTGCAGGAATACTTTCCAGGGTTGGTTGACAAAATTGTGGACGTCATTCCTTTCAGAAACGTTTTAGAGCAGACCGACTGCTATATTACCACCTATTCGCAAACGCTTTTTGAAGCTTCCTGTTTGGGAATACCTTGCATCTACTATAAGAATGATTGTGAAATCCTTGACCCGCCATTCGACACTTGCTCTGAGCTTGTTACTGTCGAATCAGTGGTAGATCTTGTTCAGGCCCTCGTTGATTTCCGCAGTGGTCATGAGAGGTTTAATCCGTTTTTGCAGCCAGCCACAATGGGAAAATATATTGGCCCATTAGATGGAGGAAATCTGAAAAGAAATCTGGAATGTATTCGCATGCTTTTGAGGCAGGATGGCTATGACATAGCTTTAGACAAAAATCGGGCGCTTATTCAGAACCTGCATAAATCATCTTTGGTAAGCACTGACCAGATGAGGAATTCCAAATGAACACTAACTGGATTATTGAACAGTCTCAAAAAAACGTAGCGCAGTTTGATCAGGATATGGCACTGGCCTACCCTACCCAGAAAGCAGGCATGCATTCTGCTCATGAATATCTGGATACGATAGGGGGAATCTGCAACTATATTGACGCATGCGAGCAAGTAGATTGGCTTCGTTATCTCCCACTTAATTCTAAAGTTCTGGATATCGGCTGCGGAGGAGGTTGGTTATCTGCACTTCTTTCCAGACTCGATGAAGTCAAGACTGTTTACGCGCTCGATTCAAGTCGACATTATCTATACAATCTTCTTCCACAGGTTATGGAATTAATGCAGGGAGAAACTGAGAAGGTGATACCTATTGAAGGCCTGTTTCAGCCCCTTCTGTTCGAAGATAGCCACTTGGATGCAGTGGTCGCGTCTTCAGTGCTTCACCATGCTGATAATCTTGAGTCTATCTTAAAAGAAATTCGCCGTACATTAATGCGCGGCGGCGTTTTGATCGTGCTCAATGAAACTCCCCGGAATGGCTTTCGATATTTATTGTCTGTCATTGCCGCAACTGTTCGGATTATTCGAAATCTGCTTTTGCATCGCTATTTACCTCTATCTCCATCAATATCATCGTCTGGATATCTCTGTGATCCTAAACTAGGTGACAGGGACTACCCTATGTGGTATTGGCGTAAGGCGTTTACTGCCTCGGGTTTTTGTATGGAGATGACAATCAATACAAAACTCGCGACCCTGAAAAGGAAGCATGGACGATCATTGATTCACTTTATTTGTCGAGCTGTGTAATTGTCTGTTAACACGTAAAATGAAATCAAGTGGCAATAGACATTTAGCTTTCTTTGTGAATAGAATCAACTGCGACGGGAATTTTGTTTTGGTTACACAGATGGTTTATGATTTCTTCCCAAAATGCCATGTCGAGCTAATTATTCAAAGGAGGCGCGAATGATTGGGGTGCTCAGGACTTGGTGGCGTCATAGAATGTTGCTACTTGCTAATCCGACATGTCTGTTTCATGGTCGGGTCAGAGTTGACCGACTCTCCTCGCTCGGCGGATTTAATGTGATCTTTAATGACACAAATGTTGTCGATTCCAAGATCGGCCGGCACACCTATCTCCAGAAAAGAACTCTTGTTTTTCGGTCTGATGTCGGTAACTTCTGCTCCATCGCCATGGGAGCCTCGGTCGGGCTGCCCCAGCATTCCACAAATATGGTGTCCAGCCATCCCGCCTTCTACCTCAAAAACACGCCGCTGGTAAAAACGTTTTCCTCTTCCGATGTTGGCGAATCTTCTCCGCGAACTCAGATCGGACACGATGTCTGGATCGGGCAGAACGCCTGCATAATGGCTGGGGTGCGCATCGGGTGCGGTGCGGTGATTGGTGCAGGCGCGGTGGTGACAAAAGACGTGCCAGGCTACGCCATCGTAGGTGGAGTGCCGGCGAAATTGATTCGCTACCGTTTCAATGAATCGACCCGGGCCTCCTTGCTGGAATCTGCCTGGTGGGATCGCTCCGATCTCTGGCTTGAGGAGCACGCGGCAGACTTTCTCTGCGCGGAAACCTTCACAAAATCAAGTCGGGAAATCTCTTCGCCAGTCGGTACAGCGGCGCAGAAATGTCCCTTATCAACCCCGACACAATGAGCAATTCTAACGAAGTCAGCCAGGAGAAGTGGCATCAGGACGAGGAAAAGTGGTGGAACGATCATGGCGACTACATGACTTTCCAGTGGCGTCTCACGCCGTTTATGAATCGCGTCGTGCGAAAAAGGATGGAAGACGATAGGGACCGTTATCTTCTGAAAGCCGGGGATAAGATGATCGATGTGGGCTGCGGAAGCGGATGGCTATCGCATTTCTATGCGAAGGAAGGGATGGAGGTCTTAGGAGTAGACGTTTCTCAGGAGCAGATCAACGCTGCCAATCGCATGAAGGAAAAGGGAGCGGCCGGGCGGGTTTCTTTTGTTTGCTCTGATCTTGTCTCCTGGGATTCCGCAGCATACTCGGGATATTTTGACTGCGCTTTTGTGAATGCCTTCCTTCATCATCTTCCGGAAATCGAACTAAAACTGACCTTGGATAAAATTGCAGGGGTTCTCAAGCCGGACGGGAGGGCTTATTTTTACGAGCCACTCACCTCGAAACAGGTTGACCGGAATGGTTTTGTTCGCGCAGTGGACTATATATGCAATGGGCTCATCGTTGTGCTTCTTTCCATCATCCCCAGAAAGTTTGGCCTGTTCAGTGATCGGCATCGGGCTGCACTTGCCTGCGGGTACACCATGTGCAGCCCGCATGAGCGACCTGTCGAAATCGAAGTTTTATCAAAATATGCCAGTGAGGCGTTTGAGATGGAATCTGTGCAGCCTTGGCATTTGTTCAGCATAGGGGTCTCAATGCAAATTATGGGGCTCAAAACGCGGTTCCAGTCTCCATGGTCGCTGCTGGCACCGTTCTTTTACCTTGTGGATTGTATTGTTTTTCGACTTCAGGACTGGCGAAATTTCTCCCTTTCAGGCCGATTTATTCTGTGCTCAGTAAAAATGTGTCGGAAGCAAAACCAGCTAGGCTAATACAATGAGGCGTATCTGGATTTCGCTTACAACGTTGGCCCGGCAGTTTTTCCCCGGAACATCCGATTTACGAGTTGCAGTTGGATCTCATACGTATGGTGTTACATCAAAAACCGTTCTCCTTTTCAAGAAGACCGATCGAGTAGTGGTCGGAAAATATTGCAGCATCGCTTATGGGGTAAAAATCATTGCCAGCGGAGAGCACTATTATGAGAGAGCAGCCAACTACCCGTTTCGCGCCAGGTGTCTCGGCGAAGACGGAGAATCCGAGACGGCTACCAAAGGCGAGGTGCGCATAGGTAACGATGTCTGGATTGGGGCCCGGGCGATTGTGCTGTCAGGAGTGACGATCGGGGATGGGGCGGTTATCGGAGCGGGGAGTGTCGTGTCCCATGATATTCCACCCTATGCCATCGCGGCGGGAGTGCCGGCCAAGGTTCTGCGGTATCGGTTTTCTGAAAATCAGATTCAGGATCTCCTTCAGATCAAATGGTGGAATTGGGACCACTCCATCATCCTCAGTCGATTGAAAGCTTTTGAGGGGGATATTAACGAGTTTATAGTAGCGGCAATGAAATTCTGATGAGACAGCATATTTTTTAAGCAACATGATGCGTCATATCCTCATCACTGGCGGGGCAGGGTTCATCGGCTCAAATCTCTCTCTGGCTCTGCTTGACAAAGGCCACAAGGTCAGGGTGCTGGACAGCTTAGCTCCCCAGATCCACGGAGAGGGAGGGACAGAATCAGCCCTTTATCGAAGTATTGCAGGGAAGGTTGAGTTTGTCCGAGGAGACGTGACCTCCCGGCAGGACATGTTAGGTGCCATGAACGGCGTGGATACAATTGTTCACCTCGCTGCCGAGACTGGAACAGGACAGTCGATGTATGCGATCAGACGGTATGCAGGGGTGAATGTCGGTGGCACAGCGGAGATGCTGGATCTGATCGCAAACGAACATCTGCCCATCCGACGAATTGTCGTGGCGTCATCGCGTGCGATCTATGGGGAGGGCAAGTATCTATGCGAGGAGCATGGCGTCTGCTACCCTTCCGCACGCAAGGAGGAGAAGTTGGCACGCGGAGAATTTGAACCAGTCTGTCCTGTTTGCTCTCACACAATTCAGATGCTTCTGACGGATGAGAATTCCGAGCTGCATCCGACCTCGGTCTATGGCGTCACCAAACTTACACAGGAGCAGTTGATAATGACGGTTGGGAAGGCGTTGGGGATCTCCACCATCGCCTTTCGTTATCAAAACGTTTACGGGCCGGGGCAATCCCTGGCTAATCCCTATACCGGAATCCTTTCCATCTTTTCGACGCGCATCCGCCATGGACGTGGAATCAATATTTTTGAGGATGGTCGGGAAAGCCGCGATTTTGTCTTCATCAGCGATGTTGTGGAGGCCACACTTGCGGGTATTGAGCACCCGGATCCCATCACGGATTCATTCAATGTGGGGTCAGGCAAAGCCACCGATGTGCTCACTATCGCAAACACGCTGCTTTATCATTTTGGCGTCGAAGCGGAAATCAAGGTGTCCGGACAATACCGGGCAGGTGACATCCGACACAATGTGGCCGACCTGACGAAGATATCACAGACATTCGGCGTTTCACCAAAGGTGACAATTGTTGAGGGGATCTCCCGTTTTGTCAGATGGGTCAAGGGAGAGAACATCGAAGCGGACCGCTACGAAGAGAGCCTCAAGGAAATGACGGGGCGGGGACTGTTCAAGTGAAAACTGCACCCGCCAAAGGGCTGGTGAGCATTGTTGTCGCTAGCTACAATCACGCAGGGTTTCTCCAGCGGCGGATGGATAGCCTGTTGGCCCAGACATATGCGAACACCGAGATCCTAGGCATCGAGGATTGCTCCCCCGATTCAAGCCTGGAGGTTCTTCGAGGCTATGAAGCGCATCCGAAAGTCCGACTCATCGTTCGCGAACAGAATGGCGGTTGGGTCACCGTCAGCAATCAGGGTGTCGATTTGGCATCGGGCGAATATGTCCTTTTTGCAAATTGTGACGATGAGTGTGAGCCTAGGATGATCGAGCGCCTCGTTCAAGCGATGGAGGTCTGGCCCAGCGCCGGAATAGTCTATTGCAGAAGCCAGATGATCGACTCGCAAAGCCGTGTTCGCTCGGATGATTTCGTCGTCAGGGAAAAAGCATTTCGAGACCGCTGTGCACGGGATACCTTGCTGTCCGGTGCCGAGGCTACCAGGTTTCTCTTGCACTCATGCGTGATCCCCAACCTGAGCGCGGCGCTTTTTCGTCGCGAGTGTTTTGACAGGGTGGGCTACCTGTCATCGAGTTATCGGGTTTGCTCCGACTGGGATCTATTTTTTAGGGTGGCGGCAGAGTATGACATGGGTTATATCGCCGAACCCCTGAACCGGTTCCGCCAACATGAGACCACCATTAGGAGTGCGACGAAGGACCGGGTTGTTTACGACGAATACTTCCGCCTGCTTCTCAGACAGGCGGCACATCCCGGCTTGTCCGAATGGCTGAAGACAAGAACACGTCTCCGTGTCATGTATCTCTGGGCGGTCCATCTCACGGACAGGCGGGGTGGAGGCCTTCTCAATTTTCCACATCATCTTCGAGCGGTCCTAGCGGAAGACGGTTGGGCGCTCGTGATGTTTTTTCCAAGCCTTCTCGTGAGGGCTTCCGAATGTTTGATCAAATTGACGTTCAGGATTCTAACAGATGGTGTGCATTTGAAAAGGAAGTTGCACGGGGGGTTTTCGATCGCCTGAGGAGTGAAACTCCGCCACGAAATGCCAAAGCCGTATTTCTCCGTCATTATTCCCACTTACAACCGGGCAACCCTGTTGTGCCGCTGTTTGGAATCTTTGACGCGGCAGACCTTTGAGGAGTTTGAGGTGATTGTCAGCGACGACGGCTCCACAGACTCAACTGCAGACGTCATTGATATGTTCAGATCAAGATTGTCTCTTCAGTATATCAAAAACGAGAATTTTGGCGGCCCCGCCAAACCTCGAAATGTTGGGCTTGAAATGGCGGGCTCCGATTTTGTTGCTTTTCTTGATTCAGATGATTGGTGGGAGCCAGCAAAGCTGGAGTGTTGTCTCAAAGCCCTCCGGAGCGGGGCAGATGTCGTTTACCACGATTTGTGGCAGGTTGCTCCCGGCAGCGAGCAGAAGCACAATAAGCGAATTTTTTCGGGGGAGCCCCTAGCGCCCGTATTTAGAAACATTCTCTGCGCCGGAATTTCCATGCCGAATTCAAGCGTTGTGGCGCGGACGGAACTTCTCCGGCAGGTCGGTGGATTTTGTGAGGACCCGATGCTGATCGCCGTGGAGGATCTCGACTGCTGGCTGAAAATAGCAATGCTCACAGATCGTTTTGAGCGCATCCCCCGAGCACTTGGATCTTACTGGTCTGTACCCGGCAGCATATCGACAGCCTCGGCCCTGCAGGTTGCTCGCTTGAAGGTCGTATATGATCGACACATCGGCCGCCTTCCGAGTGAATGGCGGAGCGCGGCAAACGCGTTTTTTTATTACCGCGCTGCCAGAATTCACCACGCGTGCGGAAATGTCGTGAAGGCCAAGGCGGAATACTGCCATGCATTGAGGGAACGGCTGCCGCTGGAATTCCAACTGAAAAGTCGCCTTTTTTTAACAACTCTTCTCTTCAAGTGAGCAGCTCCTTCCGATGCATATTAGTAACTGGAGCAGCCGGTTGTGCTGGACGTCACCTCCTTGAGCTGGCCCTGACCCGTGGAGTTGAGTTACACGGAATCGTTCGTAGTCACAGAGCTTCGACAAACTGTCATTTACATGTTGGGGATATTTCAGAGTCCCATTTTATTGACTCGGTCATTGAAGAGGTCCGTCCCGATGCCATTTTCCATCTCGCTGCAAAGATCCCAGGCGGCACCCCCGCTCCCACGCCGGAAGAGTTTATCACTTCAAATATCCTAGGGACGCATAATGTTCTCTCGGCTGTCTGCAGGCGAGCTCCCTCCGCAAGGGTTCTCGTGGCAGGGTCCTCAGCAGTGTATGGCCGTCCGCAGTTCCCGGACGAAGTGCTTTCAGAAACGGCGCCATTTCAGCCGCAGTCCATTTACGCAGTGACGAAGGCGGCACAAGACATGTTGGCTGCGCAGTTTTTTACGGAATACGGGCTGCTGACGATCCGGGCCAGAACCTTCAACCAGATCGGTCCGGGCGAGCCTTCCGGTCTTGTGGCGGCTACGCTGGCCCGGCAGATCGTCCGGATCGAAACCGGCCTTCAGGAGCCGATACTACATGTGGGAACCCTTCTCCCGAGCCGTGATTTCACTGACGTCCGGGATGTTGTCCGGGCCTATTGGGACGCCCTCGAACATGGCGTGGCGGGTGAGGCATACAATGTCTGTGCAGGACAGACCACCTCCGTCCGCGATCTTGCCGATGCGCTTGTCGGCTTGAGTCGAATACAAAATATCGAAATCATCGAGACGGGCCCCCCACCAGGGCCGTTGGCCATCCTAACACAGAAAGGTGATGCCTCCAAACTATCCGCAGCCTCGGGGTGGACTGCAAAGTTATCCATCCGTCAAAGCCTGAAAGATCTGTTGGACAGCCTGCGCACTCTCCCCCCGTTAATTACATGACCAGTATCTCCGTTATCATCCCGACAAAAGGCCGGGGGACGACAATTGTGGGTGCCCTTCAATCCATCGGGAATCAATCCGTCCCGGTGGAGGAAGTCGTTATTGTTGATGGAACTCCCCTGGCAGCAGAGGCTGGCCTTTTCAAAGAATGCTTCTCCAAATGTGCGCAGGCACCACGAATTCGATACTGCCACGCACCTGAGGACAGCGGGCTGACTGCCGGCCGAAATAGAGGCATCAGGGAATCCACAGGTGAGATTATTCAGTTCTTGGACGACGATGCGGTGCTGGCACCGGACTACTTTGAACATCTTTTGGAAACATTTAAATCTCCCGAGGTCGGAGGAGCCTCCGGTGTTGTGATTGAGCCAGAAAGACCTCAATCTACAATGAAGAGAATTTTTTTCAGATTTTTCTATATCGGCCCGTTCCGGCAGATCAGGGAGGAAGCTTTTCTTTATCCGAGCAGGGAGATTGTTCGTACAAACACCCTGCCCGGAGTCGGGGCCTACCGCCGTCAGGTATTTGCTGAGGAGATGTTTGACGAGAATCTCACCGGGGCTTGCATCGGAGAGGATATCGACTTTTCCTACCGGGTCGGCCAAAGGAGCGCGCTTTTCATCCAGCCGCTGTCCAAGGTGTATCACTACCCGTCTCCAGCCGAGCGGCAGACGGTGCGGCGAAACTATTGTGACAAGGTCTGCTTCTACCACTATCACTTCAAAAAAAATCTGGCGGCACTGCCCGGCGCGCGCCTGACATATCTCTGGCTGAATTTCGGATTTGCCATCCATGCGCTCTTCCGATTCCAGGCAGGCGCCGTGCTCGGCGTATGCGATGGATGGCGGAAGAACCTGCAAAAGCCTCTGGAGGGAAGGCTTTGAAGGACGAACAAACACAATCGGATCATCGATCTGCTTTGCTTTTTTGGATCATCGGCTTTCTCAATGCCTGCTTGATGGCGCTGGCCATGCAGAAGCTGCTTCTGCCGATGGTGCCTGCGATGCATGCCGGGCATGGGTTGCTGAAGAACGATGCGATTATTTTTCATGAAGCCGCCGTTGAACTGGCCGGACGAATCCGCGCCCATGGATGGTCTGAGTGGACGCTTTACCCTCCCCCCAATTTCACAGGAAATGTCGGGATCCTCGCCGCTCTTTACGCTGTCTTCGGCCCTGAACCGGCGGTCTTTATTCCCCTCAATGCCGCCGCGCATGCCACCGGAGCACTCATGCTTTGCCTCCTGGGGCCGGTTCTTTGGCCTGGCAAGACCGGGCGCGTTGGCGGTCTGGTTGCCGGCATCGTCTTCCTCGCTTTCCCTTCTGCCCTGCTCTGGTATGGGCAAAATCACAAGGATGCCTTTGCCATCGCCGGCACGCTGATGATTCTGTATGCTTGGCTGCGAATCCCCCAAGTCAGCCGTGCTCCCGTCCGCATTGTCAAAATGTTTCTGTTGGCCGGGCTCGGAGGAACCCTGCTGGTAGTCGTCAGACCTTACTCCACAATGATAGTCGCTGGTGCGCTCTCCTGTTCATGGTTGGCTGTTCTGGGAGCATGTCTCTTCGGAAAAAGCCGACGGGAAAAGATGTCGAATCTTATAATTCTGCTCTTGTTTGTGTGCCTGGCCGGAGCAGTCGCCTTCGGCGCATCCAAACTCTCCAGCGCACGCAAGATTTACGAGGATCCGTCAGCAAATGAGAGTTGGTCAGCAAATGCGAATTGGAAATGGAAAGAAAGCGACTGGCTCCCGTCGAAAACTGATGCTTTTTTGAAGCGGGCATCCGAATTGCGGGTGCATTTTATCGGCTACGCCCAATCAGTCGGGGCGGGATCGGGCATTGATGAACATCGCATGCCTTACGACGCGCTGGGAGCGCTGGCCTACATGCCTCGCGCTTTGTTTGTAGGCATGTTTGCCCCATTTCCGGACACGTGGAGCCAGCGGGTTTCGCTGCCACGCCTCGCCGTCGCCATCGAGACGTCGGTCTGGTATTTCTTTTTTCTGGGGCTTATCGTTCTCGGGTGCCGACACCCGAGCCAAGCCCTCTTGGCCGGTTTGGTTTTTTGTGCGGTGATTCTCGTGGTGCAAGACTACGTCAACCCCAATGTCGGAACCCTCTACCGCCTGAGATACGGGGTCTGGATGTTTCTTCTTCTCGGGGGGGCTGTCGGCTGGGTGAGCGTGGGGGTTGACCTTCTCTCCCGCGTTGAGAGATCCCATCAGAGAGGGCATGCGATCCCTGCGGGAGCCGGCATCCAGGAGAAGATATCCGGGCTGAGCACACTGGCCGCCTCCGGCGCTCTCACAATGCTCATCACTTTTGTTGGCTATCTTGGGTTCCTTGCGAGGGATCTTCTGCTCGTTCAAGCCAACGGTCTGAACTCCAGCATGGATTCGCTTTTTGCGGCGATGATGCTGCCCATGGTGTTTGTGAACTGCCTGGCCATCCCGATTCCCGACGCGATCACGATGCCGTTCGTCAAACTTATGACGAAGGGAGACCCGGAGGAAGGAAGGCGCTTTATTCGGAAGGTTCTCTTTATGGCGGCTCTGGTCATGGGGGCGAGCGCTGCTGCGGCATGGGTTTTCGCAGCTCCAGCCATGCGAATGATTCTCGGCAGCCAAGACCCTCAACAGGTCGCAACAGGGGCCGCGCTGCTCAGACTGTTTGCCCCGGTTGTCCTGCTGAGTGCGTGGACGGTTATTGGAAATGCGGTGCTGAATGCGCTCCACCGGTTCCGGGATTCCGCCTTGGCGCAGCTCTCCGTTCCCGTGTGTTCGATTTCGGCAATCCTCCTCGCCCCGCCAGGATCCCTGCTGGTCTATGCCATTATTGGCATGGTCGTCGGCGCGCTGGCGAATGCCGCGATCGTTGCGATCCTTTGCAACCGCCAAGGAATCGAGCTGAGACCCTCAACAGCAAGGATCCCGGATTCCTCAATCCCGATTCTCGACACCTACGGATGGCTGGTTTTCGCCGCGCTGTTTTCATCCGCTGCCGCTCCGGTAAATTACGCATTCGCTGCGATGGCTGGAGTCGGCGCCGTCTCCGGGTGGGCTTTCGCGAGCAAGATGATTCTATTATTTAACGGGCTGGTCATCGCGGGGGTGACTTCGGTCCTGCTGCCGCATATGGCCCGGACGATTTCCCGAAGCACCGCCTCGCAGACCGGGAGCTATTTTGTTTTCCTGCTGCTCAGCGGCACATGGGTTGGAGGGGCCGTGCTTCTCGGTGTGGCCGTGTTCGCCGAGCCGATGGTCGCCGCCCTGTTTACGGGTTCCAAAGTGACGGAAGCGCAGGTCCAGACGTTGTCCCAAGTGCTTCGAATCGGCGTCGTCCAGTTGCCCGTGCTGGTGGTCGGGGCCATCATAATCAAAGCGGCCGCCGTGACACAATGTTCCTCCCGTTCTGTTCTGGCCTCCGCCGTCGCGCTGGTTGTGAGCGCAGTCACGAGCAGCCTTCTGGTTCCATCCCTCGGGATCCTCGGAATTGCCTACGCGTCGCTGGGGGCCACCGTTGTCGGAACCTTGTATCTGGTTGGCGCTATGCGCAGACAATGCGGGATGAGCCCGTCCGTTCCGTGGATTTTGCTGGTTACCTGGGCTGGCTGGGCCGCGATCTCCATGGCCATGACATCCGGGCAGGGGCTTGCGATCGCCGAGGTATTCGCCGCCATTCTGCTTTTGGGGCTCCTGCATTATTTTGTCTGGCGCAGGAGCCTCGCTGGAGTCATTGGCGTGGAGAACTTCTGAATGAAAATCAAAAAAACTCGGCGCCTCGCGTCTCTGCGGGATAAGCATCCACTGAAAACAGCGAAGAACTAAATTTTAATATGAAAGACTATGACATTGCGGAGATCCTCGGCTCGGGTGATAATAGCGGATGCGCCGGAAATTCCCTCCTCCCTTCACACAGACGACACCGATTTGCTGAATCCCTCCCGCTGGTCTTATCCATGAAACCGCTCACTTCGTTATTCGCCCATCGTAATTCGCCTTGCGCTACCGACCCATTTATGCATAAATATGGCCATATATGAAAACAACGATTGATATGCCCGATGCCCTTTTTGAGCGGACGAAGATCGCGTCGGCGCGTCGGCACACGACGATCAAGCGGCTGGTGATTGAGGGGCTGGAACGGGTGTTGGAGGAAGCGGCACCCCGCGCGGTACCGTTAGACGCTCTGGCTCGGTTGCGATCCGGCTACCATCTCGGCGGCAAACCCCTGAGTCGGGAGAAAGCCCATGCCGGCTGAGCGTTTCCTCGAGGCTAAGAAGATTTGAACCACGGGCAGGACTACGGCGGAGTGAAGGCCATCAACCCGTTCCGGGAAAGACCAAAAAACAAAGGTTGAATCGGCCAAGAAAGTCCTATGATCTACCTGAGCAAAATCCTACCGGTCTTTCTTTTGCCGGTCGGGGTCACGTTGATCCTGTTAATCGCGGGGCTGCTGACCCGGAGGCGGATCCTGTTCCTCGGTGCCTTGGCTTTGCTTTACACCTGCAGCATCCCGCTGGTTGGAAGACAGGCGATCAAATTGATCGAGGGGGAGGCCGTTCGGGACCACCCGCAATCCGCCCCCTCCGGCGATGCCATCGTAGTTTTGAGCGGGGGGAGGATTGTTGCCCCCGGCCCCGCAAAAATCAGCGAGTGGACGGATGCCGACCGGTTTTTTGGAGGGGTGGAGTTGTATCAGGCCGGCAAGGCACCGCTCCTGGTTTTCACAGGCGGGGCGGCACCCTGGGAGCCTTCTGCTCCGTCGGAGGGGGAGATTCTCGTCGGGTTTGCTCGAGGATATGGGGTGCCTGCCGAGGCCGTGTTGACCACCGGAAAGGTCTTTAATACGGCTGACGAGGCAGCGGCCGTGGCCGCCCTTCTCGCGGGCAAAGCTCATGCCGGAGACGGAAAAAAACCGTGGCGCATCCTCCTCGTAACTTCCGCCTTCCACATGCCGAGGGCGAAGATCCAATTCGAGGCTGCAGGATTCCAGGTCGCGGCTTACCCGGTTGACTTTCTCGCCTCATCGGAAAGGCAAACGACGATTTTGGACTTCCTGCCATCTGCCAACGCGCTGAGCCAGACAGAACTAGCGCTCCGGGAGTTCTATGGGCGGGCATTCTACCGGATCCGCCATGGGAAAAACTGAAGCCGAGAAACCCAAGGTCTGCGTCGTTGTCTCATCGCCGATGACGGTGGCGGCCTTCCTGCGCGACCAGCTTCGCGAGCTTGGAAGCCGATACGATCTCTTCGTTGCTGCCAATGCGGCCGACGGTGGGTTTCTTGACAAACTGGGGATCCGCGCCCGATTCGTGAGCGTCCCGGTCGAGCGCAAGATCCGGCCGCTTACCGACCTCAAGGCATTGCTTGGCCTCTTCCTGTTTTGTTGTCGCGAACGGTTTCAAATCGTCCACTCGGTCACCCCGAAGGCCGGACTCCTTGCGATGGGTGCCGCATTTTTGGCCAGGGTCCCGGTCCGGGTCCATACCTTTACCGGTCAGGTTTGGGCGACAAAGTCGGGCCTGCCCCGTGAGTTACTTCGTTCTCTGGACAAGCTGATCGCCGGGTTTGCTACGCATGTTCTTGTGGACAGCTTTTCGCAAAGACAGTTCCTGATGGAGCACGGCGTCGTCAGCCATAAAAAATCTGCCGTCCTCGGGAGCGGTTCGATCAGCGGCGTTGACACGCATCGTTTCCGCCCAGACCCGGAAGCCCGCAAGGTGCTGAGGGAGGAGAACGCGATTCCGGAACAGGATGTGGTTTTTCTTTTTGTCGGCCGCATGAACCGCGACAAGGGGATCCCTGAGTTGCTGGGCGCGTTCGAGAAGGTTGCCGGGAAACTTCCCGGCACCTGGCTTCTGATCGTCGGGCCGGATGAAGAGGCGATCGGGAGCCTCATGGATGCCTCTCCTGTGCGCGACCGTATTGTGAAAGTGGGATACACGGATACCCCCGAGCGCTACATGGCGGCGGGCGACGTCTTTGTCCTCCCGAGCCACCGAGAGGGATTTGGCTCAACCATTATCGAGGCGGCTGCTGTCGGACTCCCCGCCGTCGCATCACGGATCTACGGGCTGACCGATGCCGTGGTGGATGGCATAACCGGCATCCTGCACGACCCTTGTGATGTTGCGGGGTTGTTCGACGCCATGGCGCGGCTTGCTGAGGACGAAGATCTGAGGCGGGCCATGGGAAATGCGGCACGCCTGCGGGCTGAAAAAGATTTCGCCATGGAGACAGTGACCCGGCATGTTCTGGATTTTTATGAAGAGGTGCTTTGATATTCTCGCGTCCGTTTTCGGACTCGTGGTATTCGCGGTCCCGATGGGGGTCATCGCCCTCATGGTCTGGTGGAAAAAAGGCCGCCCGATTTTCTTTCGCCAGCAGAGGCCCGGCCTGCATGGAAAGCCGTTCGTACTTCTGAAATTTAGCACGATGCTTGATGCGTTCGACGCCAAGGGGCGGACGCTTCCGGATGCCGAACGTGTGTCCGAGTTTGGAAAATGGCTGCGCAGCACCAGCCTGGACGAGCTTCCCGAACTGTGGAACGTGCTGATCGGGGAAATGAGCATGGTGGGGCCTCGCCCTCTTCTCATGGAGTATCTTCCGCTTTACACTCCTGAACAGGCCCGACGCCATGAGGTCCGATCCGGGATAACCGGGTGGGCTCAAGTCATGGGTAGGAATGCCATTTCGTGGGAGGAAAAATTCAAGCTGGATATTTGGTATGTGGACAACTGGACGTTTTTTCTGGATTTGAAAATCCTCCTGCTCACAGTAAAAAAGGTTATCCTGCGTGAGGGGATCAGCGCTGCCGGGGAGGCAACGATGCCGAAGTTCACGGGTTCGGCTCCCGCGCCCCAAACACTAACTCCTGCCAACCCATGACGCGCTATGCCATTTTTGGGGCCAGTGGGTGTGGGCGCGGAGTCATGCCTCTTCTCAGGCGCCAGTTGCAGGAGACGGAGAAAAACCCGTGGGATTTGGTGTTTGTCGATGACAACCCGCCTGCCAGCGAGCTCAATGGTCACAGGGTCCTGACTTACGGTGAATGGCTGGCCGAACCCGCAGACTCACGGCATATTTCCCTGGCCATCGCCAACGGCAGCATTCGAAAAAAACTTGCGGAGCAGTGTGCGGCCGATGCGGGGCGTTTTGTTGAGGTGAGAGCCGCAAATGTGGTTCAAATGGATGACGTGACCATCGGCGAGGGGGCGATCCTTTGCCCTTTCGTGACCCTCACGAGCAACATCAGAATTGGCAGGCATTTCCAAGCGAACATCTACAGCTATGTGGAGCACGATTGCGTGATCGGCGACTATGTGACTTTTGCGCCGGGAGTGATGTGCAATGGCAATATCGTGATTGAAGATCACGCGTATGTTGGCGCGGGTGCGATGATTCGACAGGGGAAACCCGGGCAACCGCTTGTGATCGGGCGCGGCGCAGTTGTGGGCATGGGCGCGGTTGTTACAAAAGATGTGCCTCCGGGAGTGACGGTCGTTGGGAATCCCGCCAGGCCGCTTGCCAAAGCAACTTCGAAATGCTGAATACTCCGTTTGCTCCCTGGCCCTCGTTCTCCGAGGAGGAAATCCAAGCGGTCGCGCGCGTTCTTTCATCGAATCGTGTGAATTATTGGACCGGCGATGAATGCCGCCTGTTTGAAAAAGAATTCGCCGCCTGGTGCGGATGCGATCATGCCATCGCTCTCGCAAACGGCACGGTGGCTCTCGACCTGGCTCTGAAGGCGCTGGATATTGGCCCGGGCGATGAGGTGGTTGTGACGCCCAGATCTTTCATCGCCTCCGTTTCTCCGGTCGTGAACGCCGGGGCTGTTCCCATATTTGCCGATGTCGATCATGAGAGCGGGAATATTTCCGCCGAAACAATCGAAGCGGCTTTGAGCCCGCGCACGAAAGCCGTGATCTGCGTGCATCTGGCCGGCTGGCCGTGCGATATGGACCCCATCATGAAGTTGGCTCATGCCCGGGGTTTAAAAGTGATCGAGGATTGCGCGCAAGCCCACGGGGCCCGCTACAAGGGGAGAAGCGTGGGAACTATCGGGGATGTGGGGGCCTGGTCTTTCTGCCAGGACAAAATCATATCCACCGGAGGAGAGGGGGGGATGGTGACAACAAATGATTTTGCGTTGTGGCGGAAGATGTGGTCCTACAAAGACCATGGGAAAGATTGGGATGCCGTTTACAATCGATCTCACCCCGAGGGATTTCGATGGGTGCATGATTCGTTTGGAACCAATTGGCGAATGCTGGAAATACAGGCTGCGATCGGTCGCATCCAGCTGCGACGGATGGAGGGATGGACAAACGCCCGAACAAGGAACGCACATGCGATTTGGGAGGCATGCCTGCCTCATTCCGCAGTCCGCGTGCCGGGTTTTGGATGCGATCAATGTCGCGGGAAATCTGAGTGCGCAAAAAAATGCGGATGCGTGCATGGCTATTACAAGTGCTACGTGTATGTCGAGCAGGGTCGCCTGGCTCCCGGATGGAGCCGCGATAGGATTTTGAGCGAAATCAACGCGAGGGGAGTTCCTTGTTTTCAGGGGGCATGCTCGGAGATCTACATGGAAAAAGCCTTTGACGGCAATGGATCGAGGCCATCTGCGCGGCTGCCTTTCGCCAGGGAGCTTGGTGAAACCAGCCTGATGCTTCTGGTGCACCCCACATTGACACGGGAGGAAATGGACAAGACATGCGAAGTTCTTCATCGGGTTTTGGCATCCGCTTCATTGCAATCATGAATGGAATTTACTTGGGCCTTGTGCGCTCGGCAGGGAAAGCCTCGCGCCTCATTCTCCTGACCGCCGCCTACGCCGCAATTCTATTTGTGGCGCTGCTCTCAGCGCTCTTGCTTCGTTTTGACTTTGCCGTCCCAGCAGATTTCTGGACGAGATTCTGGTATTCTCTGCTTTGGATATTGCCTTTGAAGTTGGCGCTTCTTGCCGTCTTCGGGCAATTCCGCAGTCTCCTGACCTATTTCAGCCTGCCGGACGCGAAGCGCATCGGCGCCGCGCTTGTCACTGCGGGCATTATTGAAGCTGCCGTTTGGGTTGCTCTTGCAGGGGCCATGGTTATCCCGCGCGGCGTCATCGCCTCGGACGTCCTCCTGTCTTTTCTGGCACTGGGAGGATTCCGTGTGGCTCTTCGGCTGTATCGCGAACAAACGCTTTCCGGCAGGCCAGAAGATCACCAGCTGGGTCGCAGGCGCGTGGCTATCATAGGAGCGGGGAGTGCCGGCGCAGCCCTGGTGCGGGACATTCAAAGCCGGCAGGGATTGGGACTGGAGGTCGTCTGCTTCATTGACGACGACCAAACAAAAATCGGCAACAGGCTTCACGGAAAACCGGTTTTAGGACCCACGCGAAAACTTGCTGAAATCGCCGAAAGTTTGGATCTCAAGAAGGTCATTATTGCGATGCCGACGGCAAAGCCGACGGTCATCAAGCAGCTTGTTTCCCAAATCAATGAAGCGGGGCTGGATCATGACATCCTGCCATCGGTTGATCAATTGCTCCGTCGCAAGGTCACCGTGGAGCACCTTCGCCATGTTTCCCCCGAGGATCTGCTTGGCAGGGAACCCGTGCAGCTCGACGATGCGGCGATCGCGGGGCTTATCAAGGGAAGGGTGGTCTTGGTGACCGGTGGAGGTGGAAGCATCGGCAGCGAGTTGTGCCGTCAAATTGCCTCGCATGCGCCAGCCAAACTGATTGTTATTGAACGCGCCGAACCGTCTCTTTTCTCTATCGAACAGGAATTGCGGAGGGATTTCGGGTGGCTTGATACCATTCCTCTCGCCGCGAGCGTCTGCAATCCCGAGCGGATCGGCTCTGTCTTTGAAATATTCCGCCCCAACCTGGTGTTTCACGCTGCGGCGCACAAGCATGTTCCATTGATGGAAGCCCAGCCAGCCGAGGCGGTTCTCAACAATGCCATTGGCACGATGATCGTTGCCGAAGCGGCCCGCAAACACGGCTGCGAGCGGTTTGTCCTGGTATCCACCGACAAGGCGGTAAACCCCACTAATGTCATGGGGGCTACCAAGAGGTTGGCGGAACTGGTAATCAATGGATTGCAGCACTCCTCGAATTGTGCAACGCGATTCTGTTCGGTGCGCTTCGGCAATGTGCTCGGGTCTTCCGGCAGCGTGATCCCGACCTTTCGCCAGCAAATCACCTCCGGAGGGCCGGTGACAGTCACTCATCCGGACGTGATCCGCTACTTCATGAGCATTCCTGAAGCGGTGGGGCTCATTCTCCAAAGCGCCACTTTGGCGGAAGAGGGGGATGTGTTTGTCCTCGATATGGGGGAGCCCATTCGGATCCAGGACCTTGCGCGGCAAATGATCGAGCTGTGCGGGTTCGTTCCCGATGAGGAAATCAAAATAGAATTCATAGGTTTGCGTCCCGGCGAGAAGCTCTTCGAGGAGACAATCCACAAAGGGGAAAACATTGTCGCGACCTCCCATCCGAAAATCCATAGGCTGATCAATGACCTGAGGGCCAGGGAAACCTTGGAAGCTTTGAAGGGCATCCAGGAAGCGAAGCTCTATTCCGCCAGCAGCGAGGAGATTAAAAACTGGCTCGCGCAGCAGATCCCAGAATATAAAGTCTGGGAAAATTGATCTGGAATCCAATAAATCGAATTGGATGGTGAACTTTCAATCCACAGAAACAAAGTCCGTGCCGGACCGCATTGAAAATATCTGGGGAGCATCGACGCCCAAGTGGATGTTCAGGTCTGTGTGGGGCGTCGTCCTGGCGGGTTATCTTCTTTTCGCCGCACGATTTGCTTTTGTCGGCCTGAACTTTCACGGCTTGCCGTCTCAGCCGGGATACCTCTGGTTTTGGGGGCTCGCCGGCATTGCGTTCGCAACAGGCTGGTTTCAAACCGGACGTGCCGGGTTGATTTACGCTGCCGCCTTCCCGGTTTTGCTGACCGTGAACAGCTTGGATTTTCTGCCGTTCACGCAACTACCAAGCCATTGCCTGAATTTCCTTGCTGTCGGTTGGTTGCTTCGCATTTTGGTTTTCCGCAAGGAACACGAACAAGCCGTTTTTTCATCCTGCCGGTGGTCTGACTTTCTCGTGGGCTGCCTGGGGGCGGCCTTCGTTTTGGCAACGCTATACGGGCTCGTGCAGCCCAATTGGAGGAACAGTCTTTCGATAGCTTTCAGTATTTTCGGTTGGAATCGGATCACCGACGAGTTCGAGGCCCTGTGGATGGGACAAAATCTGCTGTTCGGAGTTGTTTGCTACATGATCCTGAGGCATGCCGTCGAGCGTCAGGGATTGCAGGCCGCTCACAGGGTTATCCTCTTTCAGATTTTCTGTGTGGCCGCAGCGTGGCTTGCAAATTTGCTACATTGGAAAATCTCCGGGTTGCCGGAAACCACCACGATCAATTACTTCCCCTTTCTCATCAAACACGATGCGGCCGCGTTCGGGCTTCTGGGTTTCGGATACGTGGTGGGACTTGCGTTTTTCTCAAACTCGAAATGCACCGCAAAGAGTTGCCTCGCCTGTTGCTGTCCCGTTCTCTTCGCTTTTACCTTTTTTTCCGGCTCCAAGGCGGCATGGTTCATCATGCCGGTTGTGTTGGCGGGCGCGTTGATGGGTTGGAACTGGAAAAAGGGGCTCGTGCTGAGTTTAGTTTTCGCCGCGCTATTTGTGACGGTCGGCCGCTTGGCAAATGCCGGACTTTTCACCCAGCACATTGCAGGAAACATGTCGGAAATCAATTCCGATATCGGTGAAAACCTGAACCTCACCTACCGCCTGCAAATGTATGAGGATGCGCTTCGAATCTGGGCTGCCCATCCGCTTGCCGGGGCGGGGGTGGGGGCCTTCGGCTCTCTCGCACCTTTGATCCGTTGCGAACTCCTTTCCGATGCGGCTGGCTCCGGGCCTTGGTTGTCGGTTTTTGACTACCGCGTGTCCCCGTTTTTTTTCGCACATAGCGACTATCTGGATCTTCTCTATTCGTTGGGCGTTGCCGGGGTTTCCGTGTTCGTTTGTTTCCTCATTTTCCTGCTGTTAGTAAATGCGTTTCGAATATTCGACAGCAAATCATCTGAACTAAACATTTGGGCGGGTCTGTTTTTTGCCTTGTTGGGCTTCGGGTTGTTCAGCCTGATTGACTCCAGGCTCTGCCAATTTAACAGTGCTATTCCCTTTTGGACATTTGCCGCAGTAGCCGTGTCGGTCGGCACATCTGCAGTGCCCATACAAAAACGGATTTCGCTCTGGGGGCTCTGGCCGGTCCTTGCGCCGCTTGCCATTCTGCTTGTCGCACCTTTTCAGCTTGCCAGCGGCGAATTCGCGCGGAACCGCGACTTCGGCACCTGGAACTTTCGGATGAAGGACGCGGAGGGGTATTATCTTCTCGCAAAAGAGGCGAGGTTTTTCGTGCCCGCATCAGACGGCATCACAGCTCTGGCGTTCCGCCTGCCCAAGGACGCGCCGAAGGAAATGATGGAGATCCGGATCGCCATCAATGGCGCGCAGCCTCATAAACTTATGGTGAGGAAATCGGACGAAACAGTCATCCCGCTTGATGTGGCTGCAGGCGGCGGAGGCCTGACTCAGGTGACCGTGGTCTGCGAGGCGTGGTGCGGTCGGGGCGCGCTGGGTTCGCCGTTAGGAGTAAAACCTTATGCCCTGGCCATGCGGAAAATCCAGGCCTCAACGGATTGGAAATCCCGCCCGGAATGAAGCCGATCACTTTCTGCGTCGAATACTTCGATCCTCCCGATCCAATCCGGAAAGAGGAGATCCAAGGAACCCTGCGCCACAATCTGGCATTGGATGTCTTCCAGCAGGTTGTCATTTTCAGCGATGTCGAAATCCCGGAATTTGCCCGCATGGACAAAGTAGGCGTGAGGAAATTGGGCAAACGTTTTGTGTATGCGGATTTCCTAAGGTGCGCCGGGGACGCGGGGCGGGTTTACCTCCTGGCCAATGCCGACATCCAATTCGAAAAGGGAGTTGGCTTCTTGCAATGTGTTCCGAAAAACCAGCTCTGGGCACTCACGCGATGGGAGAGGGACGGCGAGTTGTCGAAAGGGGGGCGTCAGAGCCAGGATGTCTGGGCTCTCCGGGGAGGCGAGTGGGAAGAAGAATTGATGAGGCACTGCGACATTCAACTCGGATGGCCGGGCTGCGAAAACTCCTTTGCCGGACGAATTCATGAGGCCGGGCTCAGCGTCAAAAACTATTGCCACGACATCCGCTGCGTTCACATTCATTCGTCCACGACGAGAAACTATGGAGAAAAGAATCGAATCCAGAGGCCCTACTGCCTTCCTGATCCGCGCCATATCCCGCTGTGGATCAGATTAATGGCGCTGCTTCGGATCTGAGAGCGATGCCCGATATATCACCATTATCCGCACGGGGGCGCGCACGAAAACAGAGCGCGTGGCTGCCAGAATGATCGAAATCTGCTACTGCATTGACCGTAACGCCGAGGCGTGTGGCTTTGTCTCGCTGCATTCCCTTCTCCGCAGGGTGTCCGAAAAGACCTCGGTGATGATTTGCTACGACCGCGAGGAAAATATTCCCGGTGCGGACTGGGGAAGGCGGCTTTCCTCGTTCGGGTTCGATTTCGAACTGCGCCACCAGGGGATCGACAATTCCATTTTCAAAAAATGCCGCTCCACCTTTGGAAGCTATGCCGCCTATCTTCTGCTGGGTGCAGCTGACCATGCGGCCACGGAAAAACTGCTATGCCTCGATGCGGACTGCATTTTTACGGATGACATCAAGTGCCTTTACCACACGGATCTGGAGGGGAAGGATGTCGGGCTCCTGAGCTACGGGGACTGCAGCATGCGGGATCCGAACGAAACAAAGATTCTCAAAACGCACGGAAAAACTGCATCAAATCTCTATTACGGAACACAAGTCGTTTTGTTTGACACCGAGAAGCATCGCCAGTCCCGGCGACTGGAGCGGTATCAAAGGATCGCGACAGGGGATCCGTTTCTATTAATGCTCTGGGATCAAACGGTGATCAATTGCGCATTCGTCGATGACGAGGTCAAAGACCTGAAGCCTGCCTTTGGGGAGTGGAACCAGCAGGCGCCGCGAGACGGGAGCGCGCCCGTTTTCGCGCCCGGGATGATCCATTATGCGGGCACGCCAAAGCCCTGGGACCTTTTCGGGGAGTTCTTCCATCCCTGCCACCAGCAATGGCGGGAAGCCGCGGCTGCCGCCGGTTTGCGCGGGGTCGCGCTCAAGAACTATATTTCGCGAACCGCGATCAAGAGGGCGCTCAACGCCAGAAATCAATACGCCGTGTGGTTCAAAAAACCATCTCCTTGAGATGCCGGATTCCGCACGACCTGCCGCCATGGAAAACAAGCCGGATTTCAAGGGCTCGCCGACCCACCAACTGGCCAGCCAACTCGTTGTTCAAACGCCTTCCTCCGGCTTGCGCCGAATTCGATTCGGGAACAGCGGCGATGGAGGCTATGTTCTTCTGGATGCGGGGCTGGACCAGGTTGAGGCTTTCTATTCCTATGGAATTAGTGATGACTATTCGTTTGATCTGGATTTCGGGACGGCCACCGGCGCCCGGGGACGGCTCTATGACCCGACCGTTGATTATCCGCCAGAGATCGCGCCGCGGCTGAGCTTTCAAAAGCTCGGCCTCGCATGCAACCACGGAACAATCACCGAGCACATTGAATCCAACGGCGACAGGGGAAAGAGGATGGTGCTCAAGGTGGATACGGAGGGGCATGAATGGATCTGGCTGCAAGAAACAACACAGGAGGAGCTGTGCCAATTCGATCAGATCGTCATTGAACTGCATGGGCTGTGCAGCGAATCGAGGCATCAGGAGTTCGCGGAGTCCCTCGAGAAGCTAAACCGATCATTTTATCTATTCCATGTCCATGCCAACAACTTGTCCGGCCTGCGAGAAATCCAGGGATGCCTGATCCCGGATCTTCTGGAGTGCAGCTTTGTGAGGCGGGACATTTGCGAGTGCCGCGCCAACACCACCGTCATTTTTCCGATTTCCCGCATCGATTTTTGCAGTATTGAATCCTATGCGGACTGGCCGTTGGATTACTGGCCGTTCATCTCGGGCCAGCCGCCCGAGACAGAAATCCGAGCCCGCGAAAGCGCTCTTCGGCAGGCGATCAACCACCATGAGATCACCCGGCTTCGGAGGGCGCTCAAACACGCGACGTTTGAATTGGATTGCCATAATAAATCGGCGGCATCCAGGCTTGCCGCTCTCCTGCGGAACGCGCTGCTGAAAGCCAGGAATGAGTTATCGTAGAAAAAGCAGTGGGATTTCACGCAAAGGGCGCAACGCACGCTAAGAAAGATACGCAAAGGATTGGATAGAAAACGTGTCCCCCTGATGGTGGGTGCTGTATTTTTCATTAGTTTCTTTCTTTGTGTCCATTGCGTCCTTTGCGCGACTTCCTCTCATGATGATAGCTGTTCTCACATGCGCCCATGTCGGCCTCCTGGATGTCTTGCTGAATTTCAGGCATGCGGCATTTCGTCTGGCATACCGGGACCGGATGATCCGCCGTCGGCAGTATATGGAGTCCGTTCAGCGGTTTCTCACTTTTCGGGCATGCTTCGATAAAATCTATATTGTCGAGTGCGTGAGCCGTCAGGCCCCGCTCTATCTCGAGCGCGGAAACGGCGTCGAGTGCGCTATCTCGAGAAATTCTCTCGACTCAACAAACAAGGGAGTCAACGAGTTCATCAACGTCGCGAATTTCTTAAAGAAAGCCAATCTGGACGGGTCGCAGATGGTCGTGAAAATGACCGGGCGATATCTCCTGGAGCGGGGCAGCTTCCTGGAATTCTGCGGCAAATCATCTGCCGACGCGGTGGTTCGCGCCGACTCCGACGTTTGGGGCGACAAGGGCAAGGGCGTGCACACGTGTCTTTTTGCCGCCCGCCTGCATTTGATAGTCGGATTTGCGGCCTGGCTTCTGGAGGGGGATCGATTCAAAACATTTGGCGCGACCCCGATTGAATGGATTTTCGGCGACTACCTGAAAAACAGCTGTTATAGCTGGATCAACTACGCGGAGAAGCTTCACGTGCAAGCGCGATACTCTGAACTGTCCAGGCCGGTCCCACTATGAATTCCCTGACAAAATACATTACGCCCGCGACGTTTACCCGTCCGGACATCATTGTCCCCAGCACAACGTTCGGACACACGCCGTTTTTCTTCTGGCTGATCTCCGTCCTGCAACCCCGGAATATCGTCGAGCTGGGGTCGTTCAACGGGTATTCCTTTTTTGTTTTTTGCCAGGCGGCGGCAGCTCTTGCAGAAGAATCCCGGTGCCATGCGGTCGATACCTGGGAAGGCGATTCAAATATGGGGGCTTACGGCCCCGAAGTTTATGAGCGCGTCAAGGAGACTGCTGCCAGGTACTTCGGGAAGCAGGATCACGAGCTCCTTCGCATGACCTTTGACGAGGCCGCCAGGCGCTTTGATGAGGGGTCAGTTGATCTGCTGTTTATAGATGGCTGCCATACTTACGAGGCGGTGAAAAATGATTTTGATACGTGGAAGAGCAAAATGTCCTCCCGTGGAGTGATCCTGTTCCACGACACTGCGGAAGAGGCCCCGGGATTTGGCGTCAAGCGGTTTTGGGCGCAAATCAAGGATCTCAGGCCGAGCCTTGAGTTTTATCACGAGCACGGGCTTGGAGTTCTATTATGGGGAGAGAGCGTCCCCGGCATCCTCCTCGAGCTTGCGCGGGAACCGGATATTGTCCTCCAGCAGGTTCGGGATGCCAGCGAGGCGCTGGGCGAGAAATACCGGATCCAGTGGCAGCTCGAGGTCACGCAGCACCAGAAAGAGAAGCGCGAGAGGGATATCGGCAATATGAGAGGCAGCCTGAGCTGGAAGTTGACATCCCCGCTGCGGTATCTGGATTCGCTGGTCCGCCGAAATGGCATCCCGGGAAACAAAAATCACTAAGCGCGGAGCGCTTCCTGCATGAAATCAGCCATTCGATTTGCGGCCAGCCTTCTGCGGCTGCCCGGTTTTCAAAAGACCGTCCGTCCGCCCACACGCAAAGCCCTCGATTTATCGGCCGATCGTGAAATCCAGGTTGGCAAGAGCCATGTTTCGGTGGGCAGGTTTTCCTACGATTACGAATCCATGAAAATCCTTCAATGGGGTGAGGGGAGCCGCTTGAAGATAGGCCGTTTTTGTTCGCTCGCGCACGGGATCACCATCATGCTCGGAGGAAATCACCGGACCGATTGGGCCACCACTTTTCCGTTCGGGCATATATTCAGGAACGAGCTGGGGGATCCCGGCATTTTCGGGCATCCCGCATCGAAAGGTGATGTCGTCATCGGCAATGATGTCTGGATAGCCTACCGCGCAACAATCCTCTCCGGCGTGAACATTGGAGACGGGGCCGTGGTAGCCGCCAATTCGACGGTGGTCCGGGATGTCAATCCCTACGAGGTCGTTGGCGGCAACCCGGCCCGGCACATCAAACACAGGTTTTCTGAAGAGATCCGCAATGCGCTGCTTGAGTTGCAATGGTGGAATCTGCCGGTGGAATCCATCCGTCGTATTGCTCCCGGACTTTCGGCCGCTCCAACGATGGAATCCCTGACGAAGCTGGTCTCTGAATATTCCGCATGCCGTCGTCAATGAACCTAGAAAAGCAGTTCAAATAGCCACAAAAAGGCACTAAAACGCACAAAAACAGAAAGATATGATCACATTATTCCATGCCGAAACACTCGACCGCTGGGTGAATGGAAATCGCGATTTGAATCGCATGCAACGTGCTGGTCTTGTGACTCTTTGTGCCTTTTTGTGGCCAATTCATCTGCCGGATTTAGCATGAACGGAACTCTTCATGCGGCGATGGATAGCAGTTGCGATATTGTTGCAACCCTGCGTGTTTTTATTAAAAGCGGACTCTATCGTCGCAGCCACAACCTGTTCCAAGTTGCGGTCCATAAGCGCACAAAACTCACGCTAGGCCGCGGGTTTACCGTGGAAGGAAAGGCGTCCTTGCATCTGGGAGATGACGGCGGGCACTATCCGCGACACACCGCCTCGTCACTCAGGGTCGGCGACGGCGCCAAGCTCATCCTTGAGGGGAACCACCGGATTCTGTCGGGACATCAAATGGATATAGGCCCCGGCGCCGAAATACGATTCGGGGGTGGCTATATCAACCATGACGCCAGGATCTCGTGCCAGCACCGGCTGACTATCGGGCGCGGAACGATCATCGGCGAGGACGCCTGCATCATGGATTCCGACTCGCACGTTTTGGCCGGCAGCGCGAGTCCGCGGGGCATTGAGATCGGGGAGCATGTCTGGGTTGGCGCGCGCGTCCTGATCCTGAAAAACTCGGTTCTCCACGACGGGGTCGTCGTTGCCGCCGGCGCGGTTGTCTCCGGAGAATTTCCGCCGGGATCGCTCATCGCCGGGGTTCCGGCCAGGGTCGTCAGAGAAAATGTCGAGTGGCGCTGAAGATTTTCGCGCAGTCAAACTGTTAGATCTACATAAATTGTGCTGTATATAAATAAAATCTTTGGTGAAAAACTCAGGCGTTTGACTCGCGGGTTTGGCGGGGTATTTTCATCCGGTGGATCGCATCGCCCGATCGGCGAGGAACCATTTCTTATCGACCCCTACCAGACGGCCCAATATATCGCCGGGGCCATCGATCAACGAAAGCCGTTTTTCGCCGGCCGGCTTGGTTGGCTGGAGGCGGCGGCCTATGCCAGCTTTTCCACGGACGGACACGTTGAAAACGATCTGCTCATGCGGCTGCGGACCAACGCGGGTGTTTTTCCGGCTTCCATGGAGCAGTTCCAGCTATTCTTTGAGAGATACAAAGACGGGCTTGGGAGCGTCGATCTTCTCGCCCTGATCAACGACAGCATTCAAAGAAAAATCATCTATGACAACCCGTCGGAACGCCGGATCCTTTGCGCCGTGAGCTCATTGGAATCCTATTTGCACCCCTACCCATGGAGCCAGCATCTGGCCGGACGCAGGGTGCTGGTGGTCCACCCATTTGCAGTGTCGATCCAAAGCCAATACGACAATCACCGGGAAGCGCTCTTCACCAATCCCAACGTGCTGCCCGAATTTGAACTGAAGACGCTGAGGCCGCCGCAAACAGTCACCACGAATGACAGCGGATTTGAATCATGGGCCGGGGCACTGGCCGACCTGGAAAAAAAGGTGGCCGGGGAAGAGTTTGATGTGGCGGTTATCGGTTGCGGAGCCTACGGTTTTCCGCTGGGAGCTTTTGTTAAGTCGTTGGGCAAAGTCGCCATTCATATTGGCGGTGCCACGCAGTTGCTTTTCGGAATTTTTGGAAAGCGCTGGAACGAATGGCCCGTCTTCAGATCCGTCATGACCGATGCCTGGCGGCCGCCACTGGAATCGGAAAGGCCACCCGGATGGGAGAAGATCGAGGATGGATGTTACTGGTGATGCCGCGCGGGGCGATGGTGCCGGACAACTGGAGGTCAGAGGGCTATGACTGTTGCCGGTAGCGATTCCGATTTGCGGGTTCATGACGTTTTTGCGCGCAGGCGTCACATCTCCGAGTTGGACGGAATACGCGGCTTAGCCATTCTGGCCGTCATGCTTTTTCACGCCCGCGTGCCTCCGTTCGAGGGAGGATTCGCGGGGGTCGAAGTCTTCTTTGTACTGAGTGGTTTTCTCATCACCAGCCTTCTTTTTGTCGAGCATGAATCCATTAATCGGATTAGTTTAGGTTGCTTTTATGCGCGGCGTGCACTACGCCTTACACCGGCCTTGCTCTTGCTGATTGTGGTTTTTTGCATTTGGAGCTGGGGTTGGCTGCCGCTCTGGCAGGCCAAGAGTAACACGATCGACTCGGCCATCGCCTTCTCCTATCTGACAAACTGGGGCCTGGCGCTGTCGCTTCGCCCCCCCAGTATGGTCGGACACACATGGTCTCTTTCCATCGAAGAGCAGTTTTACCTGTTTTGGGCGCCGGCGCTCGCGCTGGCATTTAAGTGTTTAGGAAGGTCCCGGGGGCTGCTCGTGCTTGCCTTGTCGATTGCGGCCTTTTCGTGGGCATGGAGGATTGCGCTCCTCAGCATGGGGGAGCCATTCGTTCGCGTTTACAGCGGTCTGGACACCCGTCTGGATGGATTGATGCTGGGCGCTGCGACGGCCCTTGCGGTCAGCCTTGGGATCGCCGGAAGCCTGCTGCGGCGTCCTAGTGCGGGCACCGCGTTGAAGTTCCTCTCGCCCGTATGCCTCGCTGCACTTTTTGCCATGTGCGTGTTTGCCAGGTGGCAGGAACCTTGGCTTTACCGGTATGGGTTGGTCGCCATCGAGCTGTGCACTGTGGTGGTTATTCTGGATGTCATCTATACCCAAGGGAGCCCGGTTGCGGCAATGTTGAGAAACAGTGCCCTTGTGTGGATTGGAACGATTTCCTACGGGTTGTATATTTGGCACTACCCCATCTATCAATGCCTGCTTTTCATCGTGAAATGGGATCCGATTAAAACCTTCCTTCTCGGGTCACCGATCGTGTTTGTCGTTGCCGCTCTCTCCTACTATTTGGTGGAGCGCCCCATTCTGAGGTTCAAGAAGCACTTTGTCCCGAAGTGATTTTCTGCGACAAGGAATGACACCGCTCATCATCATCCACTACGGACCCGCCCGCTATGTAAGGTGGACCCTTGAGACTGCGCGACGGTCAAATCCCGACAAGCGAATTATTTTATTAGGGGACAGCAGCAACCGGCAGCTTGTTCCCGGCGGCGTTGATTTCTATGACTTCGAATCCTCTGCTGGGAAGAATGAGGAGGAGGAATTTCAGCGCATCTTCCAGGTTGTCAAGGGCGCGAGACATCGTTTTAGCAAGATTCACGGCGTCGAATTCTGGCTGAAGTTTGTCTTCCGGCGCTGGTTTTTGATTCGATCCTTTTTGGAAAGTCAAAAGATTGATGCGTTCTGGACCTTCGACAGCGACACCCTGTTCCTCGCGAACCTGACGGCAAGAGAAATCCGCTTTGCCGACGTGGAGGCGATGACCCAGTGCCGGGATCAATGCCTGAATGGCTGGGTTGGTTCAAGGGATTTGGTTGTTCGCTACACGCAATCCATCCTCGATCAATTCGGCGACATAGCTTTTCTCGACGCGCAGCGTGACAGGCTGAATGTGCATGCCGGACTGGCATTCAATGAGATGGATGCCTTCATGGAGTTTCGCCGCCGCGATAGCCTGAGGGTCCTCTATGGGGAAAAGCCGGTGGATAATGAAATCTTTGACGACGCGCTGGCTTTTGGAAATACCTTTGAAGTGGCTCGGGGGAAAGTTCTTGGAAGGACCCCCATCAAGCGGATTTGGACCGATGGAAATTCGATTTTCGCCAGGCAAAAGGAGTCCGGGAAATTCGTCCGCCTTCTCACCTGCAACATGAGCTGGATGCCGGACTATATGTGGAAGAGGATTATCGCCGCCACGCGAGGGGGCGGGGCAGAGACCCGGGGGACGGGAGTAGAGGACAGTATAAGGGAAGAAAACCTCCGAGAGATATCGCTCAGGGAACCGGTGGTGGATTGCATTCTCAATCAAGCGAAGCTCGCTGTTTTCAAGATGAGGCGTGCTTTACTGAGGAGTCCCTAGGCTGAAATACATAAACCTTAACCACAGAGAACGCAAAGATCGCAAAAAACAGACGCATTTCTTTGTGTTCTCTACTGCTCCTTGTGGTTCCATCTTCATTGTTTTTGTAGTTCAAGCTGCCGTTCTGTCAGCATGAAAAGAGAGTCATAACTTTCTGTTTTTGTGGTAATAACTCTGCAGTAAAAATATGCGAAATAGACTCCAGCAGGCACTCTCTTTGGTTTTCCCGAAAAAGCGCGCCGTTATCCGGCGCGAACATGCGGGCAAGCCGCGCGGATGCGTGGCGATTTCATACATCACATGGCCGTTCGTCGAAGGCTTCGATTCGCCAAAGGCCCGTGGGCATACGAATGCCTATGAGGTGATTGTCATGGCAGAATCGTTTTTGGATCTCGGATTCCGGGTCGAGATCATCGATTGGGATGATGCTTCTCATGCGCCGCCGTCCGACTGCCGGATTGCGATTGATATTCATGGAAATCTGGAGCGCTGGCAAAGCGCACTTCCTTCCGGCTGCAGGCGGATCCTGCATGCGACCGGTCCGCATTGGTTATTTTGGAACCATGCGGAACTGGCCCGCCTGCAATCGGTACAGGCCAGAAATGGGATCGCGCTAAAACCCCGCAGGCAGGTCGAGCCTTCACAGGGAGTGGAGGTCGCGGACGAAGTGGTTGTTCTTGGAAATGAATTCACCAGACAGACATTTGTATTCGGAGGCAAGCCGGTGACCCGAGTCCCGATTTCCTCCGCCTACGAATTTTCCTGGCCGGCAGGCCGGGATTTTGAACAGGCGAGCAAAAGGTTCCTGTGGGTGGGAAGCTATGGAATGGTGCACAAAGGACTCGATCTCGCCCTCGATGCCTTTGCCGGAATGCCCGATCTCGAATTGACAGTGTGCGGGAGGCCCGAAAAGGAGGACGATTTTTATCGTTTTTATGAGAGGCAACTGCTCAAGACGCCAAACGTCCGGCTGCACGGATGGCTTGATATGGCGGCGCCAGACTTTGCAGAGATCGCCCGCACGCACGCGGCGGTGATCTATCCCTCGAGCGCCGAGGGGGGCGCGGGAAGCGTGATCCACTGCATGCATGCGGGGATGCTGCCAATTTGCACGACGGAGGCTTCGATTGACCTTGGGGATTTTGGGGTTCATGTCGAATCCGGGACAGTGGAAGCCGTGCAAAAGGCCTGCCGCGCCGTGGCTGATATGCCCGGAAGCGAGTTGGAGGCGCGGGCGAGGGGGGCGTATGAGCATGTCAGGGCGGTTCATACGCGGGAGAGCTTCCGGGAGAATTACAGAAAGCTCGCAAAGCGAATTGCGGAGGGGATTTCAAATTGACATCTGATGCGTCAGACGGTATCATCAAACATCATGAGAACAACATTGGACATTGAGAATCCGGTGCTCGAGGAGTTGCGCGAGTTCGGTCGTGCCGAGGGGAGATCCCTCGGACAAGCCGCCTCGGAATTGCTGGCGGAGGCCCTGCACGGCCGGAAAAAGCTTTGCAAGCCAGTTGGGAGACTCGCTTGGAAATCCCATCCCATGGGGGCTCGGGTGGACCTTGCAGACAAAGACGCTGTTTTTGCTCTCCTTGACCGGAAATGAGCAGTTCCTTGGATGCCAACGTGCTGATCTACGCATCGGACGAGAGCTCGACGCATTACCGGCAGGCTATCGATTTTCTTGGCGAGTGTGTTGAGGGTTCCGACCTGCTCTGCCTCAGTTGGATTACGATCATGGCTTATCAGCGGATATCCACTCATCCGTCAATTTTCAAGAATCCGCTGAGCCCGGCGGTGGCGTGGGGCAACATCAGCCGTCTTCTCGAGCGCCCGCGGGTGCGCGTGATCGGCGAGTTGTCTGGATTTGTCCGCGAATACGAGGAAGTGACGAGATCTTTTCCAGTGCGCGGCAATCATGTGCCGGACGCGCACTTGGCAACAATTCTTCGACAAAATGGGGTGAAGACGATCTATACCGCCGATGCGGACTTCAGGAAGTTTCCGTTTCTTGAGGTGGTGGATCCGTTTGCCGTATAAACAGTTTACCTTCCGTTTTTGCGACTCCTTTTTGAGGCGATAAATTCTGAAAATCTGGGAAGGCAGTTCAACCACGGATTTCACGGATTTACACGGATAGCCAACCCCTTATGAAACGGGAGTCAGCAGCAGCCTCATTTTTTGTGACTCCATTCGCCTTTTTGGAGTTCATCCGCAAAAAAGTATGTTTACGAAATCTCCGGAAGGGATAAAAAATAGCCATGCCGCCTGCGGCGGGTAGTAGCTCGATTGATTGCCTATCCTTCTTCTATGCACAGAATTTGCGGAAGAACCTTTGTGGCTATGAAATCTTTTCAATCGCAGTTGATCCGTTCTTCAGCCGGGAAGTGGCTGCTCGGGCGCGCTGCGGAATTTTACGATTCCCGGATTTGCACCTTGGACAATGTCCGGCGTCAGGCTCTAGTCGGGCGCGATGCTAATAAGTATCCGCTCAGGTTTTCGGTCGGGATCCCCCATTTCAACCGGGGGGCGCAGATTTTCCGGCCGCTGTTCAACCTGCTCTGCCATCCGGCAGTCGAAGAGATCGTGATCGTGGACGACGGCTCCTCGCTTACGGAATTCGCCGCATTGGAGCGGACGGTGGAGGCGGTTGACGCAGGCGGGCGGGTGAAAATCCATCGCCGGGAGCAGAATCTGGGGGCGCTGCGCACGAAGCTGGAATGTGTGGAGCGGGCGGGATCCGACTGGGTGTTGATCCTCGACAGCGACAACACGGCATTCAGGCGCTATCTGGATGCGCTGGCATCACAAACGGCATTGAAGACGGACACCTTTTACTGCGCCTCCTGGGCCTTCCCGCTCTTTCCGTTTTACGAGCTCGTCGGGCGGGCGATTGACTTTGATGTTGCGGCGGAGCTGACGGCGACGAAAATTCTCCGCCGAGTTTATATTATCAACGACGGGAACTATCTGGTGCACCGCGAATCCTATGTCCGATCTGTCTCGGCCATCGGCAGAGTCGCCAGCGACGTGGCCGATGTGATGGTGGTGAACTATCATTGGCTCTCCCAGGGCGGGCTCCTTCAGATTTTTCCCGGGACAACCTATTATCACCGGGTCCACAAAGGCAGTTTTTGGAACCTCACACAAGATGAGTCACGACAACGTGTCGTTGAGCTCTTTGCCCGTTTCGAGAGGGGCTTGAAATGGGATGAAGAGGTCGCCTGTTCCTTGAAACAGCATTTATAGCCCCCCTTCTGCTTATGAGAAATCTTGTCAACCGTGGGCTGGAAAAGCTCGGCTACCGTATTTTCCGAACCACCGAGATGCACCCATTGGATACCGTGATTCGCCGTAGGCTGCACCCGGATTTCTTTTTTGTCCAAGTGGGTGCGAACGACGGAAAGCAATTCGATCCCATCAGAAGTTATGTCAGGTATTATCAATGGAAAGGGATTTTGCTCGAGCCAGTGGCCGATTATTTCGCCGAGCTGAAAGAAAACTACGCGGATTGTCCAAACCTGAAACTGATCAATGCCGCAATTGCCGATCACGAGGGCACGGTCACTATTTACCGGGTGAACCCGCTCGACAAGAGCCTGCCCAAATGGAAACAGGGGATAGCCTCATTGCACGAGGGTCACCATCTTCGCAGCGGGACTTCCGATGATGTGATGACCGCCGAGCAGGTTCCCTGCCTACCCCTCATGTCCCTGCTGGATCGCCACAATATCTCTTCTATTGACCTGCTGCAAATTGACGCGGAGGGCTGTGATCTGGCCATCATCAAAAGCTTGGATCTCACCAGAATCCTCCCAAAAATCCTCCACTTCGAGCATCGCTTGGGTGACAAGGTTCATTCCCAAAAGGACTTTTCGGAGGCCATGGGCATGCTCGTCGCCAACGGATACCACCTGTTCGTTAATCAGACGGATTGTCTTGCCTATCTGTGAGATTCGCGGCCGGTTGGTTTTTTGCGAAATAAATCCGCCTCTGGTTTGTTGCCAGTCGGTTCTTGTTGGTCACCGGAGGATGAAGAACGTGATTTTCAAGTGAGGCTCGGGAAAATGAGAATTGCCCGACCGTGGCCACAACAAACCCCGCCTGTTCCAGGCGGTTGGGGAAATCGTCGCCATACATGCGGACGTGGTCTTTCTGACCGAATCTCCTCTCGCGCTCCGGTTCGGATTTTACCGATGGGTCTTCCTCGGTTTGTGACGGGGAATCCATTTGCGGAACGGTGAGAATGGCGACACCTCCCGGTTTGAGAGTCCGGTGGATTTCACGAAAAGCGGCTGCGTCATCCGGCACATGTTCGAGCACATCGCAGGCGATCAGGACATCATAGCTGGCGTCTGCAACCTGCGGCATGGCGCTGATGTCGAGTTTGAGATCGCAATCGCCGCGGTCGAAGTCGGCGGTGGTATAGCGGGAGGCTGCCCGGCGGATCCTCTCGCGCAACTGGCGCTCCGGAGCAAAGTGCAGGATCGTTTTGCCGTCGAGCAGGGATTTTTCATCGAGATCAGGCACCGTGCAGAAGCCATCGAGCGCTGCCGCGAGCATCCGGTGCCGGACCTGGCTGCCACACTCCGGGCAGATTGTCCCCGGGTGCCAGTTGTCATCGGAAAAAGCACGTCCCTCCCACCCGCAGACATTGCACTTTGTCCCACGGCCCTGCAGGCGCTTCAGCAGGGATCTTTTTTTTAGCGCGCTCTGGCGGTCGTGCCACCAGCGGCCCAAGCGGCAGCGGATCGAGAGTGGAATGAGAAAACGCATGAGGTTCTGGAAAGAAAATGGCCACAAAGTGGCGCGAAAAGACACGAAAAAATCAGGTTCATCCGAAAATTCTGTGCATAGAGAAAGATCGGCAACGCATCGAGCCGCCTGCGGCGGGATATTCACACGAGAAAGTTTACCACTCATGCACACTCATCTGGCCGGGCCAACTCGATTTCCGTTCGCGGGGCATGAGGCTCATCGAACGCGCGCCGAAGGATGTGCTGGAGGACGTCCTGTCCCTCATTGATGCCTCGGTATTCTGAATGGCACGACTTGCAGGCATCAATCCGGATGGTCCCTTCAAGATCTACGGTTGCAAAACCATTTGGTGACTTTGGGAGGATGCATCTGCTTGCCAGTGGGAAACCCTCTTGTGTCTGCCGGAGTGTTCTGATGGGTTTTTTATCATGGGGATTTTGATAGCTGATTCCTGGCGGGAGTGGTGTGATGCCGTGTATTGGTGCGATGCGGGGCCACATGGAAACATGACGTTCCGGGCGGGGGATGTTGTCTTTTGCAAGATCGACGAGGTGCTGCGCTTTTTTGAGCAGCTCCGATTGACTCGGAAAAGGATCGTCCTCGTGACCGGCGAAGGGGATCTGCCGTGCGATGAGTTCCGTCAAAAGTTTCTTCCGGCGAATGTAATGCAGTGGTTTGCGAAGAATGTCACGGAATCGCACCCGCGAACGACTGCGTATCCGCTGGGTCTCGGCTCGCCGCGATCGGGCGCAACCTTGCGGGCGGAGGAAATATCCGGCCTGCGTGCAGCGGGGATGCCCCGCGACCGCTGGCTTTACGTCAATTTCCGGCCGGACACAAACCCGGCGGTCCGGCAGCCGCCGTTTGAATTTTTCCGGGACCATCCGGGCGCTGGCGATTGGATCACGTTCCAACCCCCTTCCGAGCGCGGAAGCAATCGCAAGTTCGCGGAAGCGCTCGTCCGGCATCGGTTCGTCCTGTGTCCTCCGGGAAACGGGGTGGACACCCACCGAATGTGGGAAGCCCTGCTTGCAGGGGCCATCCCCGTGGTCCTCCGATCTCTGGTGATGGAGCCGTTCTCGGAACTGCCGATTCTTTTTGTGGATGATTTGCGCGACGTAACCAAGGGGTTGCTGGAGGCGGCTCTCCAGAAGTATCCGCCCCCTCCGGCCATTCCTCCCTTGATGACTTCGGAATTCTGGCGAGAAAGAATCCGGGAGGCCGCATCAGAACTGGCGGAAAAACCAGTAATGGGGTGGGGAGAGTGGACCGGTGAATCTCTCGCTTACGGCACGGGGATGATAAAAAGAAGACTGAAACAGGAGGCATGAACGAGTCGAGGTTCTTGCGGATGAGACGCAGCAAGCGATTCAGAAATTCTGACGTGGCATGGGCATCTTGCCCATGCGATAAATCTAATATGACATGGGCAGGATGCCCATGCCACAAAGCTTTGTTTCTTCAACCGCCGACCTGCGAATGTCAGCCCGCATGAGCGAGACGAGCATCATTATCCCGGCCTTCAACTGCGCTGTGTGGATCCGAGCGGCGATCGAAAGTTGTCTGGCCCAGACGCGGCGGCCGGCGGAGATCATTATTGTTGATGACGGGAGCACGGACGGAACGGGCTCGGTCTGCGCGGATTTCGGGGAAAGCGTCCGGTATGTCAAAGTGGCCAACGGCGGGGTTTCCCGCGCGCGGAATATCGGAGCCAAAGTCGCGTCCGGGAAATGGTTCCTGTTTTTGGATGCGGACGACATCCTGATGCCGCAGGCCACGGAGTGGCTTGTGGATCGGGCGGAAAAATGTGATGCGGGGGTTGCCTACGGAATGGTGATCGAGCGCGCCGCGCCCGGTGGACTGTCGCGCTTGAACGGGTATGATTTCGCGGCGGGCGATCCGCCATTTCCCGCGATGCAAACGCTGAAGCGCGGGGCGGTCGCGACGCCGGGGTCCGCGGTCGTGCGTGCGGATCTCCACCGGAAAGCCGGCGGATTTGTTTCCGGCTACGAGCCGCTGGAAGACCGGGATTACTGGGCGAAATGCGGGTGCCTGTCGCGGGTGGCTTTCTGTGATTCCGTGGTTCTTGACAAAACCTGGCGGCCCGCTTCCCACGGCTCCCAGCACGCCAAACGGATCTTCCGCGGCCAGCGCGCGCAGCGGGATTTGCGCGGATGGCTCGCGAGCCGGAAACTTTCGACGGATTGGATGCCGAGCGATGTGCAATTTTTGAAATGGGCGCTCGACGAGGCGGTCTGGCGGCGCTGCCCGGAAATCATCCCGCCGCTCAGGAGGCTCGCCCGGACAGCTGGCGTCCGGCATGGGAGGTCGTGGCTGTATAGCCTGGTCGCTCGGGGACCGAAGCCGGATTGGCTCGGGGTTGAGCCCGAAGTGCTCGAGGAATAGCCACGAAGTGAAAGTATTGAAGTGAAAGTATTTGACACGAGCTGTGCTCTGTGCTACACGAAACATGTGAAAACGATCTCATTGACAGAATCCGCCTACCAGCGGTTGCTCTCTTGGAAAACCGGCGGAACATTCTCCGAGGTGGTCGAGCGAATGGTTCCCTGCAAGGGGACTCTCGGGGCGGCGGTGGAGGCTGCGCAGACACTTCCGGCACTCTCCGATGCCGATTTTGAGGATTTGGAGCGGATGGTCCATTCGACCCGCCACAGGCTCTCGACCACATGGAGCTGATTGCCGACACAACGGTTCTGATTGACCTCTGGCGGTTCAGGACGAAGCGGTCACGCATTGCAGATCTGGTGGAGAAAGTCGGGACTGCTTCCCTCGTGGTTCCTTGGATCACGCAGGCAGAGTTTTCCAGAGGCGCACTTTTTAAGGGCGTTGCATTATCCGACCTGACACCATTCTACAGTGGTTTTTTGCTCCAAGCTTTCGATCAACAGACGATGGATCGGTATTGCGAACTTTGGGTGGAAATGGCAAAGGGAGGAAAGGCGCCGGATTATCCGGATCTGTGGATTGCCGCGTGCGCCAGCGTCCGGGGAGTCGCCCTCGTCACCAGAAATCCGAAACATTTCAAGAATATTCCGCATATCCAATTGGTGAGTTATGAGTTATGTGTCCCATGAGCGCCTTTCTCCAACCCGCCGCAGGCGGAGGAATCGCAGCAAGATCTTTGTGCCTTTTTGTGGCAATAAATTGAAATTCTCCATTGCTTAAAAATAAAACATGGGTTAAAATATATTCCATGACAACAACAGTTACCTCGAAAAATATGATTTCCATACCCGTGGAGATTGCAAGAAAATATGGAGTGAAGCCTGGTTTCACTTTTGACTGGAGGCCATCTTCGAAGCCGGATGAGATTTCCGTGAGGGTCGTGCCCGATCGTGCGGCGCTTTCGCGGCGGCTGAAAGGTGCTGGAAAGAAATACTCGCCCGAAAGGGACTCTGTTGCGGAGTTGGTTGTAGAGAGGGAGGATGAGCCATCGTGACGTTTTGCCTGGATACGTCCGCCTTGCTGGCGCATTACCGGGATGAGGCCGGAGGTGATCGGGTTCAGGAAATCATGGATGGAGACCGGGTTTTTGTGGTCAGCATTACGATCACCGAATTCTCGCGAAGGATGCTGGCGCTCGGCTCCCCCGTTGATGAGATCGAGAGGGTTCTTTCGGATTACCGGCTCATGTTTTCCAGCGTTGCCACGATTGATGAAAAAGCCGCCGTCCGGGCTTTTGAAATCAGCTCCCGGGCGTCTGGGCGAATTCCTTTAGCCGACACGCTTATTGCTGCGGCTGCCTCTTTGAGCGGGTCGGTGCTGGTTCACCGGGATCCGCATTTTTCGACCATTCCCGCCGAACTGCTGGCCCAGGAAATGTTGTAGAAATGTTTTTCAGCGTCATCACGCCGAGCTGGAACCAGGGGAAATTCCTGCGCGCCTGCATCGGGTCGGTCTTGAGCCAGGGCGACCCGGATTTCGAGCACCTGATTTTTGACAATTGCTCGACCGATGAAACTGCCGCTGTTGCCGCAGAGTTTCCTCATGTGAGATTTGTGTCGGAGCCGGACCGCGGGCAGTCGCATGCTGTCAACAAAGGCCTGGCGGCCGCGCGGGGCGAGATTATCTGCTGGCTGAACTCCGATGACGAATATGCGCCGGGTGCGTTTGCTATGTTGAGCGAGGCGTTTTCCGATCCGGCGGTGAATGTTGTTTTCGGGGATGTGAGGCAGATTGCATACGACGGGCGCGGTGAAGAAGTGGCCCGCGGAAAGTTTGATTCCCGCCTCGATCTCATCCGCTGGTGGAGTTCCCGAGTGAAGCTCCACCAGCGGATGAGATCGAGG
>Ga0194039_1000063_pt1 | contig 68102 bp, 69 predicted proteins | sample JunL228m_MetaG_FD_148679 | JGI IMG/M metagenome (GOLD analysis project Ga0194039, IMG submission 148679) | Anoxic zone freshwater microbial communities from boreal shield lake in IISD Experimental Lakes Area, Ontario, Canada - Jun2016-L227-8m | ecosystem: Environmental > Aquatic > Freshwater >...
TAATGCCACTTCTTATCGCTATAATATTCTCGGTCAACGTATTCAACGATGTCCTGAATATCAAGCCGGGTAAGAAATGAACAAACCGATCCAACGGGTACTCTCTGTTCACTCAACGATTCAGCTATCTGTTCTTCATATGCCAGATTGGACATATTGGGGCGCTGGGACAGTATATAGATCTTTTGGTGAATGGGTTTCGGACTTCTGAAAATGGGGGAAAGATTTTTACTCAGGACTTTCTAATTGGAGAGTCTCAATCTACATTTTGGTTATTTTATCCAAAAATATTTGTAGCGGTTCAGCATTGAATCAACTTTTTTAATGTCCAAAATTATTCCTGACCTCGTCATTATTTTTCGCCAGATCATCACGGATACCATTTAATTTTTCAACCAGGCCTGTATTCCCCGGATTTTTGTCGATTAATTTGCCAATCTGGTCAATTAAATCAGCATTCCGGATAACAGCCATAGTAACTATTTTTGAATTGTCCTTCAAAGCGGCTTTAGTCTCATCGTTGGCTTTTGCGGCCTGTATATTAGCATTCGTGGCCTGGGCATCTGCAGGAGCACGGCCGAAATAATATCCTACCACAACACCCGTCAGACCCATCATCATAGTGAGAAGATTTTTTGCTTCCTCGATTTCTGTCGGAACTCCGATAACTCCAAAAACCTTAAGTAAGAACCAGAGTGTGAACGCAATGATAGCGAGTCCGATCATGGCGGTAATGACTTCTTTAAAGAATTGAATATTAATTTCAGTAATCCATGTCATAAATTATTCATATCAATTTACAGTATAAATAAATTGACAGTCGTCCTGATACGCATCATCCAAGCATGTAGGTTATCTCTTTTCTACCATCCATTTTCATCGGCAAAGATATTTCAACAATTATATAAAAAAGGACCCCATCATTTCCTTTTCCCGCGTTTGGGCTTAGGTCCTGCCCTCATTTCACAACATACCGCGTTCATCTGCCTGCAGCAGTCCTGTATCCCTTCGGAGTCCGCCTCAAATCTCACCACATTATCCCTGGGGATTCCTATCTTTCCGGCATCCTCAAACGCTTTCGGGTCTGCTGAAAGGTAGACGAAGTTCCATTTGTCCTTTTTAATCTGATTCTTTATCATCGATTCAATCTGCGAGAGATTGAATTCCGTGCTTGCATTTTCCTCCCCGTCGGTGAGGATTGCGACAATAACGTTATCAGGTATTTTTCTCTGGTCTTCGGTCTTACTTATCCGGCTTTTCACATCGTTGATAGTCCTACCAATTGCATCGAAGAGAGCGGTGGACCCGCGGGGCACATAGGTCTTTGTCGTTAGTGGCGGAACGTATCCAATCCGTGTCCCGTTGTGCATGATTTCATATTGGTCATCGAACAACACAATGGTCATCAGGGCCTCACCGGAGAGGCTTTGCTGGTCTTTTAAGAACGTATTGAAACTCCCGATTGCGTCGTCCCTGATTGATCCCATCGAACCCGAACGGTCGATTATACAAACAATTTCTGTTAGTTTTTCCTGTTTCATTCTGCTCATTCCTTTTCACATAATTGATTTTTTTTCAGATTGCGGATTACCCTTCAGGTAATCTTTCAATAATGTCGAAACAATCTCTTTCTGAGAACAGTCCTCTAGAGCAGCACGGATTTTGAGCTGCATCGCAAGGTCCTTGTCCAGCCGGATTGAGATTGATTTTTTCGGCATTCTTTCATGCAAGATCTTTTGCATGCGAAAACAGTGGATAGATACGTTAAAATACAGATTTAACATTAAATCTCTTCAAATGTCGGAAACTACATATTCCACAGAAGAATGTAGTTTAGACGCCCTGGAAAATGACCGGATCCGGTCCAACGCCTATGTCGCTTTTTTCACCCAAAAGACGCAGGCTGATGCAAACCGGTTTATTTACGGCATCCAGGGCAACGGTCTCTCCCCTTCGAATCCCGGTCCGCTCATTGATGCGAGGATGGAACTTTCTGAAAAGGGGTACATTCACCGGATGAATGAGGGGTTGAGAAATGTCCCGTTCCGATCTTCCGTGGACCCGATTATCAATTCAATTCGGACCGATATCGAACGGAGCGGGTCGTATTTTGATCTCGACAGCGAATCGGGCAGGGCCAGTATGGAGGCCCTGGCAAAGGTACTGGACTCCGAATGGTTCAGACAATTCTTCTCGTATCATGCTATCCACAATCCCTGGCCCGGGAAACAAAAGGGAGAGTATTATTCCGGGTATGCCGGCCTAAGGCTCACCCCATATGAATTTGCGGATAAAACCTACAATGCGGTGGAAATCTGGTATATCAAGAAACTGTTTCTTGAATTGATTGCCGAGATCGGGACCTACAGTTATTATCTGAACTCCTTTTTCGAGAAAAATGCTGATGTTCTTGAAAGCTTTGGCTACCGTTCAGTCCGTCCGGAAGAACTTGTTGCAGCACGATCGTTTGATGACTTTTATGCCGGCGAGATGACCCGGTTCTGCCGCTGCTGGGTTGATGATTTTTACAAGCATGTAAGTGCAGACGAGAAACTCATCAAATCGTTTGTGACCGCTGTCGTTCCCATATTTGACGTCCCGAAAGAACTTCACCGCAGGAGCAAACGAAAAACGCCCGCACCTATGGCAGATATGGAAGTCTGCAGGAGCGAAATATGCGAGATGAAAATGTCGCTCGATTCACCGCCAAGACCAAGGAAGACGAAATTCCAGAAGACAAGGAAGAACCCCCCGTTCGATGTTTCCCCCGTTACGAGTGCGGATATTTCAATACCGGCTGGTTTTATCGAGCGGATCAAGTACCAGTCTGCATGCATTCCGACCCCGGTTGCCGGCATCATGCGGATGAGTTATCCACAACTACCAAAAGGGATTGGAGAGCGATGCATCTATGCTGAATGCCAGCTGAATAAGCAGATTCTGGGGATGGATGGGAAGTAGGAATTCTAATTTAATAAAATGGGGTGAATGAATGGGTTTTGATCTTGGCGGTCTGGCGCCGGAAAATGCAGACGGTGAATGCTTCGATACCGATATTTCGGGATGGATGCCACTGGCCGAATATGTCCTGTTTACGTGCGAGGATTTATTCCTAGAGGGAGAGACCGAATGCTGGTTCAGCAACGATGGCCAGGTTGTTTCGGCAGAAACCGCCAGGGCGATCGGTGACCGACTCCTGGAACTTATCGCGGATGGTTCTGTCGAGAAATACAATGAGGAATTCTACTCAAAAATCGGCGGGCCATACGATGAACCAGATGAAGAACCCAACGAAACAGACCGGGAAGAGGATACACCAATTCAGAAGGGGAAGATTGTGTACAAAGGTAAGGGAACCGCTGTAATATGGACCATAGAATATGAATTCGATGTGGCCGAATTAGAAAAGTTTGCAAAATTCTGTCTGGCATCAGGTGGATTTGAAATATGTTAGGCCGGGGAAAACGGTTTCTCTGATATGAAAGGGGTTTGTCATGGAAAAGAAGTCTCTTGAAAAGATACAGGAAGTATTCATCAACAATTTTTGCCATTTGCACTTGCAAATACACAGATGAAGAGGGGGAGGGTCGCGGAAAAAAGTGTGAACCATGTGAAATCGAAGAGTTATTAGTATTGGATATTATCACATCATATCAAACGGTCTGGAGGGATTCCGGGGGCCCCTAAAAGAAACTTGTTTTAAAAAGGTGGTATCAGAAGAGAAAAATTGCATCTCTGCTGAGGTGAGTTACAGGTGGAGGTATTAGAAATGAAAATGACTATCACATAATAAAACGTATCATCAAACTATTGGGACACGAGATTTATTCGCCAGAATGGTACGAGAACATAAAAAATCAGAGAACCACCCCAATAAAAGGTGATCCGTGAACAAACAGATACATTTCATTTTCGCGTTCATTGCCATCTCGGCTTTACTGATTGCCGGATGTGCCCAGCCGCAGCAGATGGCGGCCCAAACCCCGCAGCCAACCACGGTAACACCAGGATCTCACGGGCTGTCCGGCAGTAATAGCAGTGTCGTCTCCCCGGCACCCGTGCCAATATATGTTATCGGTCATCGGCAACCGGACACGGATAGCATTGCCAGTGCAGTTGCGTATGCTGCGTTGCTGAACCGCCTATATCCCGGTTCCCCCTATATTCCTGCACGGTGTGGTGATCTGAATGCCGAGTCTCAATATGCACTCCAGACTGCGGGCCTGGAATCACCGGTGCTGATAGAAAACGCTCAGAATAAATCTGTCATACTTGTTGATCATAACGAATACGACCAGGCGGTTAAAGGAATAGAAACTGCGAAAATTAAAGAGATCATGGATCATCACCGGCTCGGGGGAATAACAACATTGAACCCGATACGGTTCAGGAATGAACCTGTTGGATCTACTGCCACAATTATTACGATGCGATATCGCGAAGAATCGGTTACTCCAGCCCCGGAAATTGCAACAATCCTCCTCGCAGGTATTCTTTCCGATACCCTGGGGCTCAGGATGTCAACAACGACAGACCAGGACAAAGAAGCGGTAGCAGATCTGTCGAACATGACGGGAATTGATCCGGAACGTTTTGGAAAAACCCTGATTAACAAGGGACTGGTCCTTGACGGTGTCCCCATCAGGGAACTGATTGTTCGTGATGTGAAAGAGTATACCCTGCAGGGCAGGAATGTTTCAATTGCCCAGATTATGACTGATTCAGAAGAATTTCCCCAGAAAAATAAAAAAGAAATTCACGAGACCCTCGGGGAATTTCAGACAGAACATGGATATATGGTGAGTATTGTTCTCGTAACGGATATTGTCGATCAGCGGACGTACCTGTTCGCTGCAGGTACACCGGATCTGCTGGAAAAACTCGGGTATGCAGAACAACCGGTTCTGCTTGAGGGTGTCATGTCAAGAAAACTGGATTTTTTCCCTTCGTTTGCCCGGAAATTCGAACAAATTGTTCAGGGTTGAATACAACTTTCCTTTTCTTATTTCTTTGAATCCGTTTGTCTCATGCGGATGCATAGATTTCAACCTGTGTTTCTTCAATGGAATTCCGGAAATACGGATTACGGATAGGCCCGGGTTCGACGAGGTCAACCGGCCGGTTGAACAGGCGCTCCCTGGTCTTCAGCGAGCCCGAAATACTGCTCTGCATGCTCCGCTGGCTGCATTTTCTCAAATTCCACCAGCAGATCAAGATCACTTTTATCCGGATTGAACCGGTCATCGGTCGCTGATCCAAATTCAGCGAGACGCCTGACCTTCCGGCGGGTGCATATCCGGATTATCTCCGGTAGGTTCTGCGTGAGGATCTGTTGCATCTAGAAATTCTCCAATGCCTGTTAATGGTATACTTAGTAGAATGGGGATTGTTCACCCGGATAGTAATTGCGATGATCTGGTGACGGTCCACTTATTTTCTCTTTGGTCAATCCCATCCACCCGGGTCCTCATGGATTTCCGATAACGGGGAGTAGCGCTATGCCTGGGCCACCAACCGGATTAAATCAAAGGGCATATGAACCTGAATTGCTGAATCAATTGATATGAGATCCATTATTCTGACATTAGCCATCCTGGCACTGGTCCTTGCTATGGCCGGGGCCGGATGTACTACGACGAATCCTGTGGCCACCACTCCAACCGCAACATCCACCCCGTCTCCGACTGCCATACCGACACCCGCCGTGGCGGTGAAGCCCACGGCAAACATGTCTGCCGATCAGCAGCGGGTATTCGCGTTTGTCTCAGAGGGGGTCGTATACGGCCGTGAACACGGGAGGCAGGCGTCGCTCGCTGAATTCAATAACCCGAACGGCTCTTTCGTCCGGGGAGACCTGTTTATATTCGCAGGTGATTACAACGGGACATCCCTCGCATCCATTGCCCTGCCCCAGCGGGTGAATACGTCTTTCAACAATGATGTCGATGTGACCGGCCAGTATTACATGCGCAACAAGGTCAACCTCTCACGGAGCGGCGGCGGGTTTATCATCATCTATTTCCCGAATCCAGCCCATAACTTCACACCAGAACCGAAGCTCTGCTACGTGCACGATGTTGACGGGACCTATTGGATTGGGGCAGGCATGTATAACCAGTCAAATGTGACGGCCCGACTGTGAGACCTCCCAGCTGATGCACCAAATGGACTCTGGAGACCTGGACGAATTGCCCGGGGGCAGGAAGACCGGCAGGTGTGGCCTTTGTGCCCGGCATGCCCCCTGCCTCATAAATTCCATCAGCAGGACCGGCTATCCTGAACCTGATCGCCTGCGCCGGGCTCCTGTTGGTCACTAACCATTTCGAAACTCTGGCGACCATTTCAGTTATCGCCACGTTGATCCCGTACATTTTCCTCTGCCTCAGCTCGTGGGTATCCTTTACCGATACCAGGTCACGGATTGTCGCCGGCTTTGGCGCACTGTCTACAGCTGCTATTCTGGGCCTGTATTTTTTTGTATGATCTTGCTCATAAATTCTTTTTTGAAACAGCGTTCGGACTGGTAAACTATTTGAACAGGAGGATCGCTATAACCCATAGCAAACAGGAAATTACGAACAGCAACATGGGGGACAGACACTATCATGAATTTCAATAATTTTACCATCAAATCACAGGAAGCCGTAACGAAAGCAACGGAACTTGCAACGGCAAAAGAGAACCAGGCCATCGAGACTTCCCATATACTGAAGGGGATGCTGTTGGTAGATGAGAATGTCATACCATACCTGCTGAGAAAACTGAATGTAAATCTCGATGCTTTCACCGCAGAACTCGACAGCATCATCAGTTCATATCACCAGGTGAGCGGAGGGGAGCAGTACCTCTCAAACGATGCCACAAAAGCCCTGCAGAGAGCCATCGCACTTTCCCAGGAATCAAAGGATGAATTTGTCTCCCTTGAGCATCTCCTCCTGGGAATTCTTTCGGTGAACGACCGTACCTCAAAACTGCTGAAGGAGAACGGGGTCACTGATAAAGACCTGAAAACTGCCATAAGCCAGTTGAGAAAAGGTGCTACAGTAAACAACCAGGACGCGGAAGAGACCTATAATGCCCTGAACAGGTTTGCCCGGAACCTGAATGATCTTGCCCGCACCGGAAAACTCGATCCGGTCATCGGTCGTAACGAAGAGATCCGCAGGGTGCTGCAGATCCTTTCACGAAGAACAAAAAACAACCCGATCCTCATCGGGGAGCCCGGCGTGGGAAAAACAGCCATTGCCGAAGGCCTCGCTCACCGGATCATCGACGGGGATGTACCGGAAAACCTGAAATCGAAACAGATCTATTCCCTCGATATGGGTGCCCTGATCGCCGGGGCAAAATTCAAGGGAGAATTTGAAGAACGGCTGAAAAGCGTGGTCAAGGAAGTGATCTCCGCCGAAGGGGAAATCATCCTTTTCATTGACGAGATTCACACCCTCGTCGGGGCCGGTGCCAGCGAGGGTGCAATGGACGCGGCCAATATTCTCAAACCTGCCCTTTCACGAGGGGAATTGCATGTTATCGGTGCAACGACCTTAAAAGAATTCCAGAAATATTTTGAAAAGGACAAAGCGCTTGAGCGGCGTTTTCAGCCGGTGATGGTCAATGAACCCGATACCCTGGATGCCATCTCAATCCTTCGCGGAATCAAGGAGAAATACGAGACCCATCACCATGTACGAATCAAGGATGAGGCAATCATTGCCGCCGTTGAACTTTCGCAGCGATACATCTCCGACCGCTTCCTTCCCGACAAGGCAATTGACTTAATCGACGAGGCTGCATCAAAGCTCCGGCTCGAGATCAACTCGGTACCGGAAGAACTCGAAACGATAGAACGCAGGATCCGCCAGCTGGAAATTGAACGGGAAGCCATTAAACGTGAAAAAGACCAGGGCAAATTGAAGGTCCTGAATGAAGAGATCGCGAACCTGACCGAGGAACGAAACCGCCTGAAGGCAAAATGGCAGGCGGAGAAAGATATTGTTGAACAGATACAGTCACGTAACAACGAGATCGAGAAACTGAAATTCGACGCCGAAAGTGCCCTCCGTACCGGCGATCTGGGCAAGGTGGCAGAGATCCGGTATGGCCGTATCCCGGATATCGAGAAGGCCATGGAGGGATTGAAAGAAAACCTGACCATGCTGCAAAAGGACTCCGCAATGGTGAACGAGGAGGTGGACGCAGAGGAGATCGCCGAAGTGGTCTCCCGCTGGACCGGCATTCCCGTGAGCCGGATGCTGCAAAGTGAAAAACAAAAACTGCTGGGGCTCGAAGCAGAACTACACAAGCGTGTCGTAGGCCAGGAGGAAGCCATCGGGGCAGTTTCCGATGCAATACGCCGGAGTCGTGCCGGGTTGCAGGACACGAAACGTCCGATCGGGTCGTTCATCTTCTTAGGGACGACCGGTGTGGGAAAGACTGAACTGGCAAAAGCCCTGGCTGAAATCCTTTTCAACAACGAGAACAGTATGGTGCGGATCGATATGTCGGAATACCAGGAACGGCATACCGTTTCGAGGCTGATCGGTGCGCCCCCGGGTTACGTGGGATACGAAGAAAGCGGGCAACTGACAGAAGCTGTACGGAGAAAGCCCTATTCCGTGGTATTACTGGATGAAATCGAAAAAGCCCACCCGGATGTATTCAATATCCTGTTGCAGGTCCTTGACGATGGCCGTTTGACAGACAACAAAGGCCGTACTGTGGATTTCAAGAATACTATTATCATCATGACATCGAACATCGGGTCGCACATCATCCAGGAAAACCTGGAACATGTCACCGAAAAAAACCGGGAAGAGGTATTTGATAAAACCCGGGAACAGGTGTTTGACTTGCTTAAGAAGACCATCCGGCCCGAGTTCCTCAACCGGATTGATGAGATCGTCATGTTCAAACCGCTCACCAAAGATGAGATCCAAACGGTTGTCGAGCTTCAACTGGGTATGGTCCAGAAAATGCTCGAGAAGAGTGATATCCGGCTAAGGGCAACAAAGAACGCCATCCAGTTAATTGCTAGCCTGGGCTTTGACCCGCAATTCGGTGCAAGGCCGATCAAACGTGTGATCCAGAAAAACCTGCTGAATGAATTGTCAAAAATGATCCTGGAAGGAAACGTAAACAAAGACAAGGAAATCGTGGTTGACGAGAAAGAAGGAAAGCTGACATTCATGAATACCTGATCCCGGACCTTAAGGATTTAATAGTACTCCACCCTCGCAAAAGGAAAAAGGTTTGCGATTAACCAAAAAAATTATAGAAATTAAATTTTTGGGGCTATCATCGAAATGTACGATCGTGATACCTGAGCCTGGTTCGTACCCGATTTATTCTTTAAGAGATATTCAATCAGATCCTGGCCGTGTTTAAGGATAAATGACTGGATCTCATCTTCGTTTGCCGGAGCTTCTGTTGAAAGTGACTCCCCGCACACCCCGCAATAATCTGGAACCGGGGGCATAATCATGTGACAATTCGGGCAGATTTTTGGCTCTAAGACAGACTTACTTTCCTCATCATCGGCATCTTCAAGGCCATAGAAACGCCGCATTTCTATATCGATCTCTGTCCCGGTGAGGTGAGCATAGGTCCTGAGCATATTCGAATTAACAGAGCCCCACAAGATCAACTTGATGACACTCTCTGACACCCCTTCGCCGACCATATGGGTAATTCGGGAATGAAGGAATAGGTGGGGGGTAATGTGCTTACTGATCCCTGCCCGGGTTGCTAGGCGTTGGATTTGCCGTATTGCCGCCGGATTTGTAAGACGTGTGCCCCGGTGTTTTACAAACACGGGTGAATCCCCTTCCGGGAAACCAGGATAATCCGCTCTCCACTGAGTGATGTACTCTTTCAATGCGATGATGGGGATGTATCTCGGGATATTCGTCTTGAATTTTACGTTCACAACGAGACCCGTTTTGTTGAAGGTGATATCGCCCCATTTCATCTGCCCGACTTCACCGATCCGCATCTCACCCTCATAGATCATGGTGATGATTGTTCGGTCGTAACTCCGGTTGCAGGTCGCGATAAGCAACTTCACCTCTTCCTGGGTGAGAAGGGAGGCCGCAGTCTTTGTCATCGGATTGGCATTGGGAATCTTGATCCGCCGGATTTTCTTTTCGGGCAACTGGGCATACTCATTTTCGATGAGCCAGTTGAGAAATTGTTTCAGGATAAGGATCCAGTCATGACGGGTGTTCTGCATGAACGGGGTCCCTTTGGAGTTCAGACCATTGTTCCTCGCCTCGATGCCGGCATACACATCCCCGATGGTGAGCTCAGGATATGACGACATGAAACGACGCCACCCAATAAGGGTGTACGTGATCTTGTTTGTCCGTGACAGGCTGATACCTGCGGCAGCTCTTCTCTCATTTACGAACTCATTTATGAGAGAAATGTCTTTCTTCGTTGCAACTCCTTTAGAGAGCGCCTTTTCGACAGAGCGGCCCATATAGGCCGTTTTCATACAGGAAAACGGTACGTTTGCACTGACATTTGTGGAAGATGTAACAAGAAAAGGTCTGATAGGTACTACAAGAACTTTTTGTTGGGGCTTTGAACATGGTGTTCTTAAGCCTCAGCCGGGCTTTTACATACTGTGTGTAAATCAGCCCCCTATTTATAGATCCACGCTGATTTAGTGCATGGCTCCCCGAAAAACTGTATTAAAAACGTCCACTTCTGTTACAGGATTTCATTCCATTCGGTCTGATCGGAATAAAAGGGTGCTCGAGAAGGCGTTGGCTGATAACAGGATCACCGGGGAGGATGCCACCCTGATCAAGGCCTTCGTTTCAGAGCTTGAGTCGGTCCATAATATCGGCACCCTGCGTGCAATCAAGATTGTATCAACCCTTGTTGGTATCCGGCGATTTATCGGGCCATTCGCAGAACTTACCATCACGGATGTATATGCAGGAATAACCGAGTTAAAAACGGCGACCAATAAGCATGGGAAACCTTTCAAAAAGAACAGCATCTACGATTTTGTGCGAGTCCTTAAACCATTCTGTCTTTGGATGATTGAGAATAATCACTCTTCATTACCCGAGAAAAAGGTACTGAAACTTCAGGTCCCAAGCCGGGATCCCATGACCAAGGTTGCCTCAGATCTCCTTACGGTCGATGAGATTAATACAATGATCAAGGCCTGCTGCAGAACGGTCGATCGGGCACTTATCATGACTTTGTACGAGGGAGGGTTTAGGATAGGTGAGATCGGGATGCTGAAATGGAGTGATCTCGTTTTCGATGTCCGTGGTGTGGTGGCGAATGTCCGTTTTAAAACGGAAAAGCCACGATATGTCCGTCTTGTAATGGCGAAAGATTACCTTGCACAATGGAAAGCTGACTACCCATTCGACCCTGACAAACCTGGGGCCCTGGTATTTCTGAATGAAAGAAACAACCCTCTGACACACCGAGGAGTGTATGTTCAATTACAACGAATCGCAGATCGCGGGGGACTGAATAAACACGTTACTCCACATACATTCCGTCACTCCAGGATAACCCATCTCATCCGGGAAGGCTTGTCGGAATCGATTATTAAGAAAATGATGTGGGGGAACATCAACACAGACCAGTTCATAACCTATGCCCATCTTACCGGTCAGGACGTGGATGATGCGATGATGTCGTATTATGGTCTCGAAGAAGATTCGAAACAGACCAAAAAACTCCGGAAGATGGAGCCGATTCAGTGCCCGGCCTGCAAACATATCAATTCACCCAGATCAGATTTCTGTTCTGGTTGTGGCAACAGGTTTACGGATAAAGCCGTTACAGAAATGACCGTGGTCCAGAATACAGTCATCTCAAACGAGGAAGATTTCAAAGCGTATATCGATCGACTTGTTGATGAAAAAGTTGCGAAGATGAAAGTAGGGAGACCGGTTGCACGATAAGGAATCCTGGCTTAAACGATGAACCCCGCTGTAGGGATAGGAGAATTATCTTATTTCGATATTTTTCCCCGTCAAAACTAAGTATCATCGATAACTGCTGAAAAAGCATTATTCGGAAGAGTTTATACTGTTAATGCGGGTACACACTATATATCACCGGGATTCTCCGGGAACCAAACGAATTACCTCTAATCCATTGTAATCATGCGGACGTTAGCTGAAATTTCAAATTTGCTCAATGATCTTGAGTATAAACCGGCAGATGATCTCGAGGACCAGGACCTTGATTTCAAGGAGTGGGATCAACACAGCCGTTTGGAAGCAGTAGCGAAAGTGATTGAATTGGCAGTCTGCATGGCTAACGGGGGTGGGGGAACTGTTGTATTCGGGGTAAAGGACAGGGTCATCGGCAGAGGTAATGCAATCCTCGGTATTCCGCCTGAAATTGATCGCAATTCACTCATGAAACAGGTATATGACTCCACCGATCCAAAAATTTCACCGGAATTTGAACTGCTCCCTGTTCCTGAAGGTTCAGGTCGTCTCCTGATAATGCAGATTCATTCAGGCAATCCTCCTTATACAGATACGAGCGGCCTTGGGAAAATTCGCATTGGCAAAGATTGCAAACCACTCACTGGCACGATTCGTAAACGTGTTATGGCTGAAACAGGCGAAAGTGATTTTTCCGCCGAATTGATACCAGGCCGGGTGGAAACACACATTTCTCCCGGTGCAATTGAGGCAGTGAGAAAGTGGGCAGAGAAAGAAAAAGCCCCAGAGGAACTTCTCGCTCTTTCCGATTCTGATCTTGTTGGATCATTAAATCTAATTAAAAACGGTCAGATCACCCGGGCTGGAATATTAATATTTGGAAAAGAAACCTCCCTGAAAGATTATGTGCCAAACTATCGGTGGACTCATCTCAGAATGAAGGACGATACCGAATATTCTGATCGGACGGACGGGAACGAAGCGATTATCATTGCCATTGATCGAATATTCGATCGGATTATGGCGGATAATCCACTCACTACCGTTATTCATGGTATGTTTCATTTTGAATATCGTCGTTATCCTGAAGTTGTTTTAAGGGAAGGCCTGATGAATGCGTTCTGCCACGCTGATTTTCGGATTGGTAGTCCGATAATGATCAAGCAATTCCCGGACCGTATTGAAATGACTAACCCGGGCGGTTTTATTGATGGCATTACTCCGGAGAATATTCTACACCATGGTCCGGTTGCAAGAAACCGAGCACTGGTAGACGCATTATTGAAGCTCCGTCTTGTGAACCGCAGCAATCTTGGAATTACAAGGATGTACAAAGAGATGCTCATCGAGGGGAAAGAACCCCCAAATATCGATGAAGTTGGAAATGCGGTTAAGATAATTTTAAAAGGAGGGGAGTTTTCATCCTCTTTCCGTGCCTTTGTCGAGGAAGAGAGCAAATTGGGAAAGGGACTTGGGATCGATCACCTTCTTATTCTCCGATATCTCGCCGTTCACCGGGAAATTGATACAAAAACCGCTGCATATCTCATACAACGAAATGAACGGAATACCCTCGATATTCTTCACGAAATGGAACATGATCGCCGGTTCATTGAGCATGGGGGCTCCGGAAGAAGTACCTACTGGTCATTGCTGTCATCGCTTCATCGCATATTTGATCTTTCCGGTCATCCGGATGGAGATAAACGGATTGATTGGGAAGCTGCTAAAGCAAGTGTTCTTAGTGTACTGCGAAAGAGAAGGGGAACTAAGGAAGATTCTCTTACAAACGAGGACATCAGGGCAATTACTCATCTCGATCGATATCGAGTTTTGCGCCTCATGCACGAACTCATGGAAGAAAATGATCATGTCAAATCCACTCGTAAAGGTCGATGGACGAGGTACTTGTATCAAACCGGGGATGCCTAGATCACTCCTGGAGGGGTTTTCTAATCAGTGAATTGAACTTCCTATGAGAATTCTATGAGAATTTCCCATAGATCAAAATCGGTGTTTCCTTATAGTAATTTAAAAAAGAATTGATAAAATCTCATTTCTCCAGAATTCTATGAGCACTTGTATGAGAATTCATCATAGAATCATCATTTATTTTCGGGTCAGGATTTGAGATCGGCAGGATTGGAATAGGTGAATTCCTGAAACTCTGTGTTCTCATATCAGATGCCTTCATGAAGTCTGACAGAAATAGTCTGGTTGGTGATACAAATGTGCTGGTGGTGGAAGAAAAATAAAACGGAACCTGAAAGGAAACAAACGCAGCGGGAAACCGAAGAGGATGCAGAGGAACAGGAAACTGAAGAGTTAGTTGCCCTAGATATCATTTGAGGGGGACATCGCGGCCAATTTAGAATTCCGGCATCCTTGAAGGAATGCCTACGATTGGCAATTTCTCGTTAATTTTTTAATTCCTTTTTTTAACGAGTACAAAATACTCAAAATTAGTAAATTAGGCCGAAACTGTTGGCATTGTGGTTGACAAAAAATGGGGTAACTTTTATCATTCCTCAATCATTTCATGAAGTTTTTCATGCAGCATGACCATCGCCAGGGTATCAAGTTTGCAGTATTCCAGCAATTCCTCTCTTTTTTGCTGCATTTCTTCTGCAGTGTAGAGTCCCATAATCATCGACGCAAACGTGATCATCGCATTTCCCCCATTATTGATGGCCATACCATCATAGGATAGATTAGGAACCAGGGCAGGGAGGACCACTTTTATTGAAGTTCTTCCCCTGAATTGCGGATGACTTATACATTTGATACAGGGCTCCAAGTCAACAATTCGGTTCAATAATGAATTCAAAGGGCCTTCCAGATCGGGGAATAATCGGGATAACCCGGTGATCATGGTCCTTTCATAACTACTGTAGGTGATAATCGATCCATTCCCGGCCAGGTCACTGATTAACCGGTCAGTAAGTTCACGACGGCAGTCCCGTTGTGGATCTGCCAGGTAATCCCGGTGCTCAATGATGTTCCCGCAGCATTCACAGAGGTGAATTGAATACTGGGTCGGGAATGAGTCGTATGGTGCGAGATCGGGATAACATGGTATGGCAAGCTGGGCGGTCTCGAAATCGAGGTAGTGTGCAGGCCAGACCACATTATTCAGCTTTTCCGCAAGGGCGGGATCGATAGAGATTTCCCCGCATTGTACGCACCGGACTGTTTTTGCCTGGGCCGGTGTCAAACGGTAACCTTCGGGGATATCGCGGATTGAGATACATCCTGATGATATCAGTTCCCTGAAGGTCTTTTCACTGAGTCTGGGGATATTGAAGATATGCTCAATAACCTCCGATCCAATGCATGTGTCAAAAAAATCACATTTTTTGCAATTCATCGTGAGCGTTGGACTGGGTTCTTTCGGGGAATGAAGGGTGGTTTCGATGCTATCCAGGAGCAATTCAAATTGTTCAACACATTTGAGAACTGCTTCTGTGCAATCCACCATCAAAAATAGTTGTTTTAGTGGCATCCCCAACCGGTATTCCTTGTTGAGGAGTTGTAAATAGATGTTGACCGGAACAAAACCCGAATTCTTTGCAATCATTGTGGTATAGGCCATATCTTCGATATGTTCCTGCTTCTGCTGCACTCCTGATTTTACTTCAACGAGATCCCAGGAATCCCCATTCCTGATAAGGATATCTGCCTTTGCCACATAGTTCCCGATGATGAAGGTCCCTTCAAAAATTACATTGATACAGGGGTCCTCCATGAGTTCACGGGTCAGTGATACAGCGGTTTTGGTATCAGATGCATACACAAATACACCTTCAGGATGTAAGTCCCGGGCCAGCATTCCGATCTTTTTCCCCTGTTCCATCCGGAATAACACATCTGGAGAGTGTTTCTCTCTGATTTTTTCATTATTGAGACGCCAGCCGAGTGAGGAGCAAAACATAGTTTTCAGGAAGATATGTTTGGAAAGTGCAGGCATCGCATTGAGAATTGTTGGGTAAAAGTGATAAGGGTTATGAAAACAGATTTGGGGGGTTTTCGTCAGGGTCTAGATTCATCTCATCGATATCTTAAGGCATCATACGCTTAGCTTAAGTTTGATGTATAGGGGGTATACAGACGGAAAGATTAAAAATCAGCAAAATTGTAATATGGCCTAATGATACCTGATAATAATCAAGTAAAAGAACATGTATCTTTTGAAACTTCGAAATATAAATATGATATTTTAATGAATCTTCGAGATCATGAGCATACTATATTATGGCAAAAATTCAACGTATTTTTAGGTTTTAATACAATAATCATTGCAATTATTGCTGCAGTTATTTCTCTTCAGAAAAGTGCAATTATTAATCCTCAAAACCTTTTCGAGTCATATCTTTCCCCAGTGATTCTTTTTACGTTCATGTGCATATTCGCTATAGCATTTGTCTGCTCTGTGTTTGTATCTCGCATTCTTAAAGGAAGCGACTATTGGATTGATTTTTGGGAAGGTAAGTTATATGCGTCGGAATCCGATATCTCTCCCGCAGCTGACCACGTATTCGGGATTTTTGTTGATCATCCTTCAAGAGTTAAAAGGGAGTTGAAAACAACTCTCGAAGAGATTTCAGAAGATATTGATGCGAAAACAAAAGAGAAAGTAAATCGTTTAAGTGGTGCATTAGCGATTGCTTTTAAAAAAAAGTATATTTCAACCAGGAAAAACATGGAGCGCTTTATTAGTGCAGTTGTTTGTTTTTGGGGAGTATTTTTTATTGTAACAGGAACTTTATGGATTTACTCTCTTGTCAATTATCAAGTCGGACAAAATATTATGGTAACAGTTCTGACCCCGATTTGTTTTATTCTTCCAACTTTAGCCTTTTTCTTGTATATTGATTACAAAGATAAACAAGAAATTCAAGAACTATTAAACAAAGCAAAAACAATATTAAATTAATCAAAATGAACAAAATTAAAGTCGCGATTGCAGGTGTCGGTAATTGTACCTCTTCTTTAGTGCAATGTGTGGAATTATTGAAACGAAATAAAAAAAATACTGAAGCAAATTTCGGAATTTTACATCCCTTTATCGGGAAATATGGAGTTGAAGATATTGAATTTGTGGCCGCTTTTGATATTGATAATAATAAAGTAGGCAAAGACCTTAGCGATGCAATTTTCTCACATCCAAATTGTGCAACAAAATTATTCGATGTACCAACACTAGGAGTTCTTGTCGAGAAAGGCCCGATATTAGATGGAGTCACTAATACATTAGAGCGAAAAGTCACCGTCGATAGAAAATCCCCTGTAATTAATATCAAAAAAGAATTAGTTCAAAAGGATGCACAAATATTAATTAATTTTTTACCAACAGGTAGTAAAAAAGCATCTATTTATTATGCAGAACAAGCTTTGGAAGCAAATTGTGGTTTCATTAATGCAATACCTGAGTTAATCGCTTCGAATCCCACATGGGGGCAGAGGTTTTCTGATAAAAATTTACCCCTTTTAGGGGATGATATTAAATCACAAATTGGGGGAACAATAATCCACAGAGCACTTGTTGATCTATTCAATAAAAGAGGCGTAAAAATTGATGAGACTTCACAAATAAATTTTGGCGGGAATACGGATTATCTGAACTTGTCCGATAAAAATAGATTTAAGACGAAATTGATATCCAAAAAAAATTCAATCGAAAGTCTACTTCCATATAAAACCAAGGTTAATATGCCAATCCCAAATTATGTTGAAGAATTAGGAGACACTCGCATTTGTAAAATTCAAATTAAGGGGAGATATTTTGGAGACACCCCTGTACTTGTAGATGCTAATATTAAAATTGAAGATTCCCCAAATTCAGCGGGTGTTATGATTGACATTATCAGAATTATGAAGCTCGCTCAAGAGAGAGGAAAATCTGGTGTCTTAAACGATGTTTGTCCGTTTTACTTTAAACACCCACCCACTACATGTGATGATTCTTTAGCATATGAAAAGGTGAAGAATTTCATTCAAATAAATGAATGAAATTATCATTATATCCTACTAATCGTATTGCAACTCTCTGGATATTTTTTATTATAAATTGAGATAGGGGAGAATTTTAAATAAAATCAATCTATTGCTGATTCTTAAACTGAAACGCTGGCGCTTTCCGATACGCCTCAAAATAATTTCCTATCAGATCACTTTCCAGTTCTTTCAGATTATGTGAAGGAACAGGTTCCTTCATGGGATGATATGAAAAAACGAGGCCTTTTTCATCCCACGATTTCCGCTTGTGTTCCAGTAAACGGTTCTGGCAATTGTTTGATTGCCCGATGTAGATTATTTCCTGTGATCCCACATCGGTAAGGAAATACAACCCTGCTCCGGGTGGCACAGCCCTGATATGTTCCGCATCGAGAGGATTTCCCGCACTCCAGGACAACCCCATCCAGCCGGGTTCGCCGGGGTTTCCGACAATCGGCAGCGGAGCTATGCAGGGTCCGCCAGCCGGATTATCCAGGTTGATTTCTTCCAGCTTTCCACCCCGCCGGTCCTCACTCCGGTTGGTGGATTTCCGGTATCTGGGGTGAAACCGCCCGAAATTGCAGAGGGTTGATTCACCGAATTCCTGCCGGTACCGATAGAGGAGAAAACTCTCCATCCCCCGTCTTGCGTTTTGCGAAGCATCCAATGGGGTGGCAGAACATTCATACTCATATCCTTCTGCATCCTGCCATACCCATAGTGAAGGTGCTGCGGTATGGGGGTCGTTCCACGGCATCAAATCCTTCCTTTTGAGCGTCTGGCGAAGTTCGTTGATTCGTTCGTGAACCGTTCTTCTCGTTTCGCCAATATACATGAGGAATTCTTTTCCGGCGGGCCTGATCCGGTAGAGGCCGGGGTCTTTGGGAATGAATCTGAATTCTTCTTTTGCTGCAGAGAAGGGGACCCACGGTGACCAGGAGAGGTTGAGCCAGTCGGATTTGAAGTATGTTTTATTCCAGATATCTGTAGGAGGTTGCACTGGATCAGGATCTGGTGACATTCGTACGTAGAGATGGGCCGAAGGAGAGGATAAGGATGACGGGGATAGATTCAAAGAGTTCGTATTGACCATATCTTATTATGCCAGATTCCTCCCTGGAAGAATATCGCAAAATAATTCCATCATCGAGCGGGACAGTACCGACACTACCTATAAGTATGCACTTCTCCGGGGAACTATTGAGATCTGCGAAGAATATCAGCACCTTGGAAAAGAAGAAGGGGATAAAGTCTGGTTTCCTCTCGGGTTACTGATTGAAAAATGGATGTTCTATTACTATCCTATTATCGCGAATGAGCAATACATCCCCCAGAAGAGCGGAGAAACCGTAGATGGGAGCAATCATTTGAGAATGGCATTCCGCCCGGTTCTCACCGAGGTTGTTCATTATTACAAGGCAAACGGAGGAGGCCTTTCCCAGTTTTATAATGACTATGAACGGGGCTCAATTCCCAGGGAAATATCCGGCACAGTCTGGAAACTTTGCCGGAAACTCAGTACTACCATAACTGATATGCCGATGCATCATCTCGGTTTTTCCTATGCAAAGAAACCGTACTCTGTTTTCAATTACAGAAAAAAGGATGAACGAATTTCTTCAGCTGGCCCGATAGATCGTGATTTTCTCATTCGGTATTTCGGAGAGTTCTCGATATCAAGAGATCTCAATAATGTGTTTCTCTATTTCGGCGGTTTCATATCCGGGGAGAACACGCTGCTCCTGAAATGGGCCACCTTGTCAAGTAAAAAATCCAATGGCCTCATTTCCACTGCAGAGGTGATGGAAGTCCTTCAGATAACCCCGGAGACAGAACGGGATATCATAGAGGCCCGGAATTTCTATACACATCTCTGGAATACGAAGGAACCTCTCATCTGCGTCTGGACCGGACAGAACATCGATTCAATAGGCGGATGCCATCTTGATCATGTCCTCCCGTTTTCGGTCTGGAAAAATAATGAACTCTGGAACCTTCTTTTCCTATTGGACAGATAATAAAACATTTCTGTTTCAATAAATATCAGATCTCATTTCGAGCTCTTGTATCTTTCTCTTTTTTTCAACCCCTGCGATTATTACACTTTGAAAATCGTTAATCATTGTCACTCACATATTCCTCTACATTGAAATCTATAACATTTGGATCGATATTCGAATACCCTATATTATCGAGTAATTCAATAATTCCTTTTTTAATTTTCATTTTTTGGTTAATATTTTCATAGAATTCGATAACATTTATTTCCAAATCCACATCTTCAAGAGTGATGTCGGTCCCATCTGCGAAATATATATTTATTTCAAGGATATCAAGGAACCATGATTTATAGTCCCTCAAAACGACATCGACAAATATGATATTCGTTTCTTTGAGAGATAACTGGACATCTTTAATTGTAAATCCAAATTCACCTAATTTCTTCCTTATCGTTGATACATAGGGTTGAATGGCGTTTTCAAAGTTATCTGATGGAAAACTTTCTTCAGATGGACATAGTGAAAATATATCAATATTAAGTGGTTCTGGGCAAACACTACGTATTGTATTTTTTTCTCCATTTTTTGTGAAGAAAATTGTGATTTGTTCTATTTTGTTGTTTTTAGAATTGCTCAGAATTTTCTCTAATAATTCTTTAAACCGTTGATTATCGATTCCAACCGTGCATCCGTTGAAATTGAGGATATCAATATTTTTCCCAGTTTCAGAGAGAAATTCTTTTTTCAATTCCTCCGAGTCAAAGTCTTTGTCATTTCCTAAAAAAATATAGAAATCAGTCTCATTTTCATAACCGATTTCGGGGTCAATAATAATTTGTTTTCTTGTATAATCGATAATCGAATACCAGATTACCGCATCTAAAAAACCCTTTTCATATTTCTCTCCTTTTTTATCAAAAACCACCGTAAATGGTTTCAGGTCATGAATTTTTTTGTCGATTATTCTATCAATATAATCGTTAATTGACGTTGGGATTTCTTCAATATTTTTCTCTTCAAGAAATTTTTCCCCCTCATAAATAATTTTATTTCTGATTTTTGGAATTATTTTGTCCAATTCTTTAATTAAAGAAGTTTCATCTAACCCCTTAATAGCACTGCGAAAGGTTTCCAAAGTACTCAAAATTTTTTGCGTTTCTTGCTTGTATCGCTCTTTGACTACTACATCGGGGAAAATGAGTTTAATTTCACGCGTTTCTGAAAAATATGTATTATAATTATCGCGAATTGTCAACAAATTTTTTAAAATGTTGGTTTCGAAAATATTGTAATCAAGTGAATTTACATAGACCATGTTTGTATCCAAAAAAATAAAAAACCGTTCTTTGTCCCCCATTTTAATCTATGATTGTTCATCCTGTAGTTACTTAATGATTTCATATAGGTTTGTATTCCAAACTAGGGCCTTATTTACCCTTCTTTCACGATCCGCTGGTAATCCTCTTCTGGTATCACCCGCATCGCGGTCCGGATAGACCCTGACCACATCACCTTATTCTTAATAAACGACATCTCCGGCACCAACGGCTTAAACGCGATTGGCTTTGCAAACACCTTTACCGGTTTCACCTTAATCCGGAGCGGGAATACTTCATTGCCAAGGGCCTTCGGAGTGACGAAAACAGGGGATTCATCCTCATAAACTTCGGATAAGGCCTCGTAAATTCCAGCGATCGCCGAGGGTATGACCTCGCGATCTACGATTTCATGCGTGGTATACATGAGAAGCGTATCGCCTTTCTTCACGCGGCCTATAGTATTTACGAACCGCTTTGCTACACCCCATATCTGCTTTTTCCGGGTGACTTCATCGTTTGTACGGGTGGAGATGCAGAGCCAGCGAGTTGGAAACATATTGTGACTGCTTGGAGTAACAAGATAAATTCTTTTTGAATTTAATCAATTGAATTTTATTTCGGCAACAAATCCCGTAATTCTTTAATATTCTCTTTTATCTGGTCTTCCAGGCCCTCTATCTTTTGAAGGATTACTTCTGGCGTCTCATATATGACTTCCTCATACACGATCTCCTTGTATCGTGAAAGGGAAAGGTCATACCCGTTTTCTTTAATTTCGCTGATGGGGACATAGAAGCATTTTTGAGTCCGATCGGCCGGGTTTTCCTCTTTCCTCTTCCTGAATCGTTCAATGATATCCGGAATATCTCCCTTGCGATCGATTGGTGTCCGTTTATCATCGAGGGAGTACCCGTCTGACTCCATATCGTAGAACCAGACCTTCTCCGTGTTGCTACCCTTTGTAAAAATCAGCACTGCAGTCGAGACTCCCGCATAGGGTTTGAATACTCCGGACGGCATCGAGACTATCCCTTCCAACTGGCATTTTGTGAGGAGCAGTTCCCTGAGTTTTTTATGGGCGTTCGAGCTCCCGAACAGAACCCCGTCCGGGACAATTACCCCGCATTTCCCCCCTGTCTGGAGGAGCAGCATCATCCGCTCGACGAAGAGGAGCTCGGTTTTCGTGGTCGGCAGTGAGAGGAGATCATTGATATCGGTTTTATCAATGCTCCCCTTGAACGGAGGATTTGCGAGGACAATAGTGTAACGCTCCTTCTCCTGGAAACCCTTCGAGAGCGTGTCCGTCAGCTGGACCTGGGGTGCCCGGATCCCGTGGAGGACCATGTTCATGAGAGAGATCCGAACCATGGTCGAATCGAAGTCGTAGCCATAGAAGGTATCTGTCCAGAGTTTTTCCCAATGCTGTGGATCGGTTATCCGGTCACCTATCAGGTTATATGCTTCTCCGTCCTCGTCAACCTCGACCATTTCCGGGCTTGTATACCGTCGGATAATGTACTCGTACGCATTCACAAGGAACCCGGCAGTACCACATGCAGGGTCACAAATCCGGTCATTGATATCCGGGTCGGCAAGGGCCACCATCATCCTGATGATATGGCGGGGTGTCCGGAACTGGCCGTTTTTTCCGGATGTGCTTATCTGCTGGAGAAGATACTCGTAAATGTCTCCCTGCGTATCGCGGTTCTGGGCGGTGATGTTCAGATCGTCAATGATTCCAACGGCTTCCTGGAGCAGGGAAGGTTTCGGGATCATGAAAACGGCATCCTTCATGTGGGTAGCAAAAAGTGTCTTTTCCCCGTTGTGAATCGTTTTAATGAAGGGGAACACGACATCGCGGACATGGATGAGCATCTGTTCAGCGGCTAAATGCTTCCAATGTGACCAGCGACAGTTCTCGTGCCCGGTAAATATTGAGACATATGGCTGTTTCTTCGCCGCAGCCCGTTTCTCCTCAACGGCATCCATATCTTCCAGCCGCTTCATGAAGATGAGGTAGGACATCTGTTCGATAGACTGTAACGGATTGGAAAGCCCTCCGCTCCAGAATCTGTCCCAGAGGTTATCGATTTTTGATTTCAGTTCGGGAGCGAGTCGCATGGATATGACCTGATCAGAAATGATTTGATAGAAGAGTCTGATGAGGGTGTCGGTTTGAATTCAAGATATTTTTTTATCTTATTAAAATTGGTTACTCTCCAGTTCCCGAATACATCTTCGCGAGTATTGTGAGCATTGAACCGACTGCAGTCCCCAATAGGAATGTAAATGTAGTCATCTCGAACTTCCCGATAATAGTGAGATACACAATTGAAAGAATAATCGCAAGCATGGCAGACACAATAATAATCGTAACATGCTTCCTGTCTTTTAACTCGATTTTCAGGGCCTCGATATCCTTTTCCTGATATTTCAAAAATCCATCTTTAAAAATTTCTGCTAATTTTATCAATCCAGGATCAATCTGATTGTTGGTTGCGTGCGGGGTTTCTATTTGCTCGGTACCATCCAATCCATTTGTATCCCGGGGGATAGCTGCCATGGAATTTTATCTGGTGTTAATCCTATTTAGCCTACGCCACCAATTCCCCAGTAAACGCCTTCTGCATCATACCTTCAAACAACAGATCTATTTCGCCAGCCGACTGCCGCTGACGTTCGCGAAGGGCCTCCACCTGCTCCACAATCCGGGCGAACTCCTGCTGGAGGGCGAGTGGGGGAAGGGGAAGTGTAATTTTAACCATTTCGGTTGGATTTATATATGGTTGATCTGAACCAGACAATCTTGCTGATAATTCATTGAGGAAATAAGTTGTTCTCATGAATTGATAAAGGAAAATCTGATTGACTTTATCATTATGATGATCAACTCGTCCAACCCTTTGATATAAAATCGCCGGTGAATCTACCTTTTTCATTAACCCTATTTTTAATTGGTTTCCTAAAATTGGTCTATTTAATGCTATGAGAATATCTCCTTCGTTGAGTACCAATTTTGCATAATCTTGGATGTAATTTTCAGGTAAAAACGCAATTTGATCCCAAATAATTTGTCCAAATGTCACATTATTGATACGTAATAATTTTACTCCCTCATCAGAGTATTCACTGAATTTGAAACCGTGACCTGAGGTTATTCCACATATTTCTCCAAATTTAACAACATCCCACCCCTCCTCATTCTTCACCGGATCCCCAAACATCTCCATGAAGACACTTTGCAAAAACCGCTGGGTGAGCTCGTCCGATTCCGCCCGCAATCGCTTTGTTGCTTCGGCCTGCTCAAGGATGGCGACGATCTGGCGCTGGATAGGGAGAGGGGGAACTGGAGTCTTCAATCTCTGCAGAAAATTTGTTGGTACTCTCTGCTGACCCGCAGTTCCTGTCATATTCCGAGCTGCTTCCTGTCGGATTTTCTCCTGTAATAAGTAAAAAAAATAATATTTTGCAGCATTATCTGAGTTAAATCTTAATGTGTGGAATTCAGTTGATGCAAAACCGACTCCATTTTTTAAATTTGATGCAACTGCGATTTTTCCATTTTCTATGCATGGGGTTATTTTAGCAAAAAGTAAATCTCCTTCTTTTATTGGAGTATACCCCGTTTTCACCGCTTCGTAACGTCTGATATTTGAGGTGTCCATTTTTCCCGATATCGCTTCGACACACCGCATTGGTAAAAAAGTAACCTCCGAATCTGGAGTCAAATTATTTCTCTCTATTCCCGGGTTTATTTCTGCAATATCTTTCAGATTTTTCCATTCCCACCCTTCCGGCAGCTTTCCTTCCTTCATCCCTCACGCCTCCGCTCTGGCAAACAGCTCATGTTCAAGCCGCCTGCATATCCCCACAAACGCCGCCAGGTCAGCCTCGGGGAACATCGGCACCGGGGCAGATGTACCGAAATTGGAGAACGGCGGCCCCCACAGGTCTTCCTCGGCGAGACGGTGGTTCTTCGCGAATACGGACTCAATCGTGCGGATGAAGTTCAGCTGGTCGGCGGAATAGTGCTTATTGTTCTCGATCATGAACGTCTGGAACGCATCCCTGATACGGGACTCCGAGGCGGGTGCAGCAACACGCCCGATTATCGCTTTCAGGAAGGAGATGAGCATGCCCCTGTCCCGCGTGAGCAGGTGTCCACCTTTCGGAGATTCCGGCATCAGCGAGGGGTCGAGGACTGCCTTTTCCAGTGCATCAATGTCCTCATCGGTGAGGTCTTCACCATTCCTGACTTTCATCAGCACCGGGTTTCCCTCGGCAAGTTCAAGGATCCGTTTCTCCACCTGCTCCTGGTATTTCGTGATATAGGACTGTTCACCTTCTGCCACCGCCCAGCTCCAGAGCGTACGCTGCTCAATCTGGTCGCCCATGTCGATGACAATCGGTTCGTAGTGCTCCGGTCGCATCATCGGCATCAGGGGGCCGAGTGTGGCGATCATCTGCCGGGTGTCCTCGTAGGTAACATTAGTCCAGAACGATGCGGAAAGCACCCGGTCAATCAGTGGCTTCTGTGCCATGACGGAATCGATCGAGGTCGGGAGGTTGTTCACCATCTCACCGATGAGTGGTTTCAGCCGTTCAATCTCCCCCCGGTTTCCCGAGAGGACCGCAAATGCCAGCTGCTCGCACCTGAGGTTGAAGGTCGCCGTCTGGAGGTTCACGTCCTGCTGATGTTTCATCAGCGGCATGATGTTCCGGGTGAGATAATCGACCGGGTTAATCCCGACATTATCATAGAAATTCGCGGATTTCGCCTTCTCAATCTCACGGGCGTTTTCCCGGACACTCACCGAATCAGACGGCAGAGAGTCGATATCCGACCGGATCCGGGCCTTGACCTGCTCAGCCAGGATCGGGTCCCCGCGTTCAAGGAGGAGAGCGAGCTGCTTCAGCCGTTGCAGGAATATCCTGCTCGTCACCGCTTCCACCGGCTTTGTCTCAACCCCTTTCGGGTTCATCTTCCAGTACTCGAAATTCCCCCAGAAATCAAAGACCACGAAGAACTCTTTCTTCCCGTCCGGGAGCCATTCCCGGTGGGAACAGGCACTGTCAGACCGTGTCCCGCGCCCAAGCATCTGCCAGAACTTAATCTTCGAGAAGACCGGCTTTGCAAAGACCAGGTTGCATACCTCAGGGATATCGATCCCGGTATCAAGCATGTCCACCGAGATTGCGATCCTGATCTCCGGCTCGTTCTTGAACGATGCAATAAGTGCAGAAGCCCTCTGGTCCTCGGATACAATAATGCGGGCAAGTGTTCCCTTGTATTCGGGATACAGGAGTTCAAACGCATCGAGCAGCATCCGGGCATGTTTCTTCGACATTGCGAAAAGAATCGATTTTGCCGGCCGGGTCCCTGTCTCATCCATCTGGCAGTTCTCCATAAATTCCCTGATAATTGCCTCGGAAGTCCCCTTTACCGATACTTTCTTCTCCAGTTCTGTGCCCTCAAAGTCGATCTCATCCGGGTCGATACCCTGCTCAATCAGGCGTGCCCGCTCACTCTCCGGAAGATCGGCAGGCCGTACCCCTTTCAGCTGGAAATGGGTTTTCGCACCCTTGATATGGGCACGGAAATCGCAGAGGATCCCGTCGGCAACCGCCTCGTCATACGAATACATCGCCGTAGGTCTCCCGTCGAGACAGTTAAAGAACCGGAGGGTATCACGTTCAACAAGTTCAGCCGGTGTTGCAGTAAGACCAATCTGGACTGCATCGAGATAGGTGAACACATCCTTCCACTTATTGTAGATCGACCGGTGGGCCTCGTCGGAAAAGACCACATCGAACTCACCCGGGGAGATGATATACTGCCCCTGCATGTCCTTTTTCAGGTACAGTTCCTGGAACGTCTGGATCGTTGAGACATAGAGCCGTTTGCTCCGGTCAAAATTACCCCCGCTGATTACCTCCTTCGCTTCATGGGGAAAGAACCGCTTAAATCCATCATCATATGCCTGGTCCCGCAGTGCCCGCCGGTCAGCAAGAAACAGGACTTTTTGCGCCCGGTTTTCCCGCATCAGGATATCGATAATCCCCATGGCAACCCGGGTCTTCCCGCTACCGGTAGCCATCACGATAAGTGCCTTCCGTTGGCCGGAATGCAGGTGTTCAACGACCCGCTTGACACATTCGATACTCTTCGGCCGGTTCACAATATCAGGGTTCACACCGGGAGTACCGCTATCCGTCGCACTTGCGATCTGGAACCGGAGACGTTCAAGGTCTTTCCTTGCATAAAATCCTTTAATCTGCCTTGGGGGATACCGTTCCCGGTCCCAGAACAATATCTCGTACCCATTAGAGAGGAAAATAAAGACGTCCTTTCCCGTCTGGGACTTGATGTCATTTGCATATTCCTCGGCCTGCCGCTGGCCAAGTATCGGATCCTTCGTTGTCCTTTTCGCCTCGATGATTGCAAGCGGTGCTCCATGAGTATCAAGGAGAAGATAATCGGCATATTTACTTTCAAGATCGTTTTTCAGCGTCTCGGAAACGGTCACATAGCGTTTATCGACAAAATTGGATTGCTTGGTATCAACTTCATGAATAACTTTCGAACGGTCCTGGACATTCCATCCCTGTTCTGCAAGAAACACATCAATTTTCTTCTTCCGGGTCAGGAATTCGGGGAGATCTTGCATGGAGTATCACGAAATTTTTGTAAACGATAGAGAGATGTCTATGGCATAATAATTAATCGTTGTTAATATCGTTTCATAGTAATAATTACCCAATTGAGTGATATATTTGGACTAATAAATGAGGTCTGATAGCAAATGTCTGATACCGATTTAAACCCACTTTTTTTGAAAATTGATGATTTTATAGAAGTTGAAAGAATAGGTAAGACTTTTCATGCAAGAGATTATATCACGAACCTAATCGGTATAGGTCAAACCTCTATTGAGGCAAAACAAAATCTAAAATTAGCAATCCATGCTCATACACAGAAATTACTTCAAGAAGTCGAGTTGAAAAATAAAATTTCAGAACAGTTTGTCAAATTTACTGGAGAATCTGAATGAATGATCTCCAAAATGTTACTCAAGATATTGTAATCTCTTTTTTATCTAATTTAAAATTTTCATCCCTAAAACGAGTCAACAACTTTGTTCATATGTGGAATAATCATGATGGGATTCTGGTAACATTTTCAGATCAAGAAATTATTGACAAATATATCTTGGAATCAATTCTACTCCAAGCACACAAATCAAAAACGGAATTTGTTGAATACCTAAAATCACAAAAGGAAATATTAGTAAAAGATTGTGTTATTGCTTACGTTGATATTTTAGGTTTTAAAGAATTAATTGAAAATGCCGGTACTGATGAAAATAAACTAAATCAACTTCTCAATCATCTTAATAGCGCCTACAGATCTGCTTATACACGATTAGAAGATCGGCAGTCAATTTCCAAACGTTATACTTTCGACACCGTAAATCAAACAAGAATTTACACTGATAACATTATCTGTGTCAAAGAATTAAGTCCCTGGCCTCGCGATGGGGAGCCTGAAATAGGACATCTACTTGAACACATTGCACATTATCAGTTAGATCTGGCATTGAATGGTCATTTTTCCCGTGGAATTTTAGTGCTAGATAAAGCGTATTGTGATGAAAAAATTATATTTGGTAACTCATTCATCCATTTTGATGAATATGAAAAACAAATCAAGTATCCTAGAGTAATTCTTGATGAGGACACCGTTGCCAAAGTAAAAGTTTATTTGACATGGTATTGTCGTCCTGAAATTTGTCCATTTAAGGATGACTTGATAATAGACCAAGATAAGAAATGGTTCATTAATTACTTAATTATTTTGAAAATGTTTAATGACGATTTAATGGATTGGAAAAAGGGAAAGGTAAGAACATCCGAGGGGTATTATCCTGAAGCAATAAATGAACTTAAAAAACATCGGGATGAGGTTTTAAAAAATATTAACCTATTCAGAGACTCAAATGGCGGCATTTTTGAAAAATATGTGTGGCTCGCCAATTATCATAATTATTTTTGTAGAAATTACTTTGCGTTAGATACGTCATTATTGATCGAAGATGATGACTTATACGAACACCAATTTTTCCCAATTATGTGATATGACCATTTATTCAGTATTTTTAAAGATGTTGAATCTTTTTTTCAAATGTGCTCCCTGCACCATCAATCCACCTCGCAAAAGTTGAACGATTCGCAGGGAAGTGTAAATCAATGCAACCCAAACTCAAATAACTATCACCTCATTCACTTTCACCCCGCATACGCCAAACCCTTATATAATCCACCGTTTAACGATTCAACCTTTAAAATTCCTTATTTTAGGGCTAACTAATGCGAAATATTAAATTCTTCTCACCCATACAGGTGTAATGTCGTTCCCGATTACTCAACATCGAGAAACGGCAGGAAATCACATGAAAGAGAAAATACTCGTTGCACAGGAAGCAATCGACGCCTATGAACTCGCAACCGGGTTCGTGGGGATCGGTCGATTCTTCGAAGAAAGAGGTATCTGGACCATCGTAAAACAAGGTGCCTCATGTTCTGCACAGAAGTAGAATGCCCCCTCCTATCAAGACCTTCGACAGTACGAGAACAGAAGGAGCATTTTACTTATGAAAATTCTAACCGTAAAATAATTGCGATCTGGTGAGCTCATGCAAACCGGAGATACAATTACTGCATGTAGCGGTGGCCAGGTCAGCATCCTTGTCGGGGTCGAGAACTATTACCTCGCATCGGCCGACATTACGGCTCTTCTTGTCTACGGAAAAGAAGTCCCACTCTATATGAGCACCGGCGCTATCGATGCCGAATCATCCGCATATCAGCACCCGGGGAAAAAGGGTATCGTATTCACTATCATGGGCGAAGCATGTCTGGTACCGATAGATCTGTTTGAAGATGTTGCCCGGGGAGCCATCGCAGAAACCGAGATGCTGCCAATCGAATGGAGGTGTCCGGTCTCATGACGGTCGAACTCTACACCCTTGAGGGCTGCCCCCACTGCGAAGAGCTCGTCGGGCTTCTCACCAGCCTTGAGGTCCCGTTCGATACCCTCCCGCTCGATATCGCGGAGAATATCACCGAACTCCGGATAAACGGGGTATTCGTCAACGAAGCCCCGGTACTCAGGGTAGGCGATACCTGGCTAAGTCCCGAACAACTCTTTCCCGGCGGATACCTCGATATCGAGCAGATTACCGGGTTCATCGAGGAGGACGGCCATGTTTGAATCGACAGGGAGGACGGTAAAACGTCTCGTCTGCCCGGTCATGTCCGATTCAAAAGGAATGGTCCTCTGCCAGGAGGCAAACTGCGCCGCAGCCTATCCCTGTGCAGGAATCGGTGAATCAACCTGGGCTTGTGCCTTCATCGACGGGCCGGACCCGGAACCGAAGAGGTAGTCATGGAAAACCAGGTGGCGAGAGCTCTCGCTCTCCTCTTCGATACCGGACAGGTTGTCGAACTCCGGGCCCTCTTCGGTGATGCAACTGCATCCGGGTATTACGACGATATGGCACGTCTTGCCTCCGATGTCGAGAAAGTGGAGGCGGCCCAGCCTCAAGGGATTTACATTACCCTGAACGAGGCGAACCCGGCACTCCTTTCACGGAGAGCAAACCGGACCAAGATGCGGCTCGGAAAAAAGGACGCAACAACCGCAGATGCCGATATTATCCGGCGCAGGTGGTTCCCGATCGATATCGATGCAGTCCGGCCATCCGGGGTTTCATCGACTGATGCGGAACATACCGCTGCGATTACCAAGGCAGGGCGGGTTGCACAGTATCTCACCGAGGAAGGGTGGCCGGCCCCGGTCATCGCCGACAGCGGGAACGGTGCACACCTCCTGTACCGCATCGACCTGCCGAATGATCCCAAAAGTCTCGATCTCGTGAAACAGGGACTTGAAGCCCTCGCCCTTGTGTTTAACGACAACGGGAGCACCATCGACATCGCGAATCACAACGCAGCCCGGATATGGAAACTGTATGGCACCGTATCCCGGAAGGGGGACAGCACGAAGAGCAGACCCCACCGGCGGGCTGAACTTCTCTCAGTACCTGACAGTTTGCAGGTTGTAACAGGGGAGCAGCTGGAACGGCTGGCCGGTGCACTCCGGTGCACCGCTGCCGTCTCAACGGCAGCACCGCCCAAGGCGGGTGGCCAGCCTATTGACCTTGGACGCTGGCTTCGTGACCATGCGATCGGGATTGCCAATGAGAAACCCTACCAGGGTGGAATCCGGTTCAACCTTGATGAGTGCCCGTTCTCGGGTGCCCACAAAGACGGGGCTTGTGCCATCCAGTTCCAGGACGGCGGCATCTATGCCGGGTGTCATCACAACTCATGCGGGGGCGGGGTACAACGCTGGCCGGATTTACGGGAGAAATTCGAACCCAAAGGAGACCGGAAGAAATCCACACCTTCCCAAAAGGGACCGGGACAACCACCCCCGGGCCCTCCGCCTCCTTTACCGGTAACAACCCTGACAGAAATTCCACATTATTCCGAGGCTCTGGCAGTCCTCGAACACGGCGACCCCATGAAAGCCATGCTGAGTACATTTTCCCTGGACCACGTCGGTGACAAGGTCCCGGCCGAGTGCTGTATTCTCTCGCTTGCTTCCCGATCGGTGGACAACACCAAGGGGCTCCACGTCTCAGTAAGCGGAGAAAGTGGGAAGGGAAAGAGCGGAGCGTACGATACGATCCTCCTGCAGGTCCCTTCGCGGTACCAGATGGTCGGAGCGATGTCGAACAAAGCGCTTTTCTATGTCCCTGATATGAGCCCAGGGTCAGTGATCGTATTCGACGACAAGATCCTCACGGACGAGATGCAGGAGATCCTGAAAGGTGCAACATCGTCCTTTAAGGACCCCATCAGGTACCGCACGGTCAGCCAGGACAGGAAGGGAATGGAATGTTTCATTCCGGAACGATGTCTCTGGTGGGTTGCCAAAGTCGAAGGGTCCGGTGACGACCAGGTGTTCAACCGGATGCTCACCTGCTGGATAGATGATTCCAAAGAGCAGGATATCGCGGTCCTCAACGATATGGCGGATAAAGAAGCAGTGATACCGACCGAACTCAACACGACCCGCCCGGAGATCCTGACCTGCCGGGCGATGTGGGAGATCATCAGCCGGGAGCGTGTCTACGTCGTAATTCCGTTCTCGAAGCGTATCGACTTCCAGACGAAGAGCAACCGGCGCAATCCCGAGATGTTCTTCTCGATGATCAAGGCCTATGCAATGCTCCGGTTTATGCAGCGGGAACGGCACCAGGTAGGCGGGGGTACTTACATCTTCGCGACGCTCGATGATTTTCACGCTGCGGCCCAACTCTTCGGTTTCCTCAACAGCGACGGGGGAGGACAGGAAACAAAACTCACCCGGAGGGAGGCAGACCTCATGACCGTGATCCACAAGCGGGGCGATACCGAGTTCACCATTCCACAGTTGCAACAGGAAACGAATCTCTCCTACAATATTATTCACCGGTGCCTTCATGGGCACAATACCGCAGGTCAGACTTACAGCGGTCTCCTCGACAAGTGTCCGGCGATCAGCTTCGTCGATCGCACGGTAGTCATGGACGAAGAGATCGGGCGGAGTGTCCGGAGGAGAACACGTGCCTACCAGTTTAACATGGAGATCTACCGGTTATGGTCCTCTGGCGGGGCGGTCTGGCTCAAACCAGGAGACGATGACAATGATGATGAACTGCACAAAATCACAATCCCGAACACCAAAATCACAAACCACTTTGTGCACGAAGAAACTGGAGATAACGAGGTCAAAACGGAAAATGGGGCGTATAATAATAAAATAAATAATTATAACAGTATAAATCACAAAAATTCAGATCACAGAGCACCTGAAAATGTTGCAAGTGGTATGGACTCTCCATGCACCTGTGAATCTGAAATAATTGTGCACGAAAAGCCCTACGTATCAGAAAACCATCCGATTGCCGAAATGCCTTTGAAAAACGAAGTTGTAATGCACAAAGTGAATTGTGCATGTGACGAAACCGTTGTGCACATTGTGTATTTCCGTCATCAGGATTACAAACCGCTTGACTATTCCGATCACAAGGGACACTGCCATTCCTGCGGTCGGAAGAAGGTTGACTATATCGAGAAACTGACCGGGACCCGGAAGTCAAGAAAGGACCAGACGGCCCTGAGGATCTGCAAGGGTTGTTACCTGGCAGCAGTACGGAGGGACCAGGCGAAGGCACCTCCGCTTCCGGGTACGGTTGTTCTCTCCAGGATGGTGAGGACCACCAAAGATCTCGGCCGGTGTGGCATTTGCAACCTCGGCAAAGTGGCCTATTCTGACAGGGAGATGCAGACGAACATCTGCCAGCAGTGTTACGACCGCGAGGTCCTGGCAAAAAGCTCAGCTGAGGGAGGTGCAGGCCCATGACCGACAAAAGCAGGCATTGGGAGATCGATTGTATTGTATGCCGGGGAACTGGCAAATTCCTACGAAAACGCCGGTTACCAGAACCTTGTGTTGCTTGTGGAGGTACTGGCAGGAGAGATTTGGTCCCATGACCACCTGCACAGTTTCGCTCCGGACCGCCATCCTGATCGCAAAACACCGGAAAAAGGCGATTCCGAGGTGGAAACGGTGGCGTTTGCGGAATCCGGAAAAGGATAAGAAGCAAAGGATGGCCTATTACTGGCGGAATCGGGATAAAATCGCTGTAAATAGGCGTATTAGGTATAGGAGGGAAAAGGAGGATAAATAGGGCCCAATAGATGAACGAGAACGGGTTTTTGTGGGTGTTGAGGGTAATATTACACCTGTGTAGAGGATAATTTGATAATTCGGGCGGAAATAGGGGAATTTATCCCTTTTTCGGTGAGACCATTCTGAAGATAGTCAGATTAAATTAGTTCGATCTAGAATGGGCTGATTGAATATCACGATTTTGCATTCTATTATTTGGCTTTAAATAGTATTGTTTAGAAATGAATGGTTCCATTGAAAAATGAGTGATATTGTAGTGAATGAGGCCATTCATTAAATGATGAAAAACCCTTGTAAAATTTGTAATGTTACCTATTTTTCATGAATTACTGACAACTTTCGACGATTTAAAAATAAATTTTGTTTAGTAAAATTTATCGTGTCCTCATCAATAGTATTTACTTATCCTCAGTTTCTGGGGGGGTGGTGTCGATAGTGAAAGTCAATTATTGTAAAATATTTATCTTGATACTGATTTTGGGGATTGGAATATTAACTTCGGTTGCAGCTGGAACTGGGACCGGTGATTCGCCTAAACTTGTGACCGATGGTCCGGGTCAAATTACTGCAACAACGGCCATAATGAGAGGACACTTGGAGAATCCGAATCCAGGTCAGATGTACGAAGTAAAATTTCGGTACGAATTCCGAGACGATAAAACACATACAAAACATTCAACAGCTATAGTTGTTCTTCCCAATTTAGGATCGTACACATATTCTTATTTACTCTCTGATCTCAACCCGGGGGTTACTATTGATTATAGAGCTGTTGCCGCATCTTCAGTTAGCACACAAGACCCAAATCCCTTGGATGCTGGAAAATCCGAGCCCCTAACTACAACGTCCAATACCTACAAAGGAATTGATACAGCAATTTTCACCGAATTGGATACATTAATTCCAAGTGATCTTTCTGTATCTTCAGAATATTTCGATATAAAGTGGGGAATAACGCCCGACCAGTATAAACTCATGCTTGCGACTTTGATCTGGGGGGAGGGTGGAAAATATGGGTTTGCGGCTCATAGCGGTGCTCCAACAGATACCATAGATTATCCATCAGACACTCCTGTATTCCGTTATAGCACAGGTATTGGCCCGATCCAAATCGATAGAGGTGGATATTCTGGTAAAGACCATACCTTGGACTGGTCACATTGGTCTACATATGAAAAATTGAATTACCAACTAACTTTGAGATCAGCACTAAGATATATTAAGAAAACGTCCGATAACAACGATGTAGAAATCAAGAATTTAGAAGACATGAGAAATTTGATTAATGGCCTAACCGTGGGTTATGGTGGATGGTACGCTGCTTATCTTTCGACAGAAGGGAAGGGCAAATGGGAGGTAGAATGGAATATCGTAACTGGAACAACGTGGGATAACGTCAATCAATTGAATTCTGGGACAACCGCTGATAATTCAAAATTACTTCCTGGCTGGAATGTTGTAAAAACAAAATTTACAGACAAATGGACTCCACTTTCAATGGTTGTACGAGATCTAGGTACAAAGCATTGGAAAATTGACAAAACTGTCGATGGGAAAAATATCGTCATTAAAAATCACGAAATAACCCCCGGCAATCAAAAAGATTGGATTGTAAATTATGATCAGGATTTACAGACCTATTCCATACAGGCAGATGGAATCGGATGGGAAGAATCTTATATATATGGTCTGGATGAGGTAAATCATATTGAAATATGGGCATATTCTAATCCTTATTCCGAAAATAATCTAAAATATATTTTTGTCAGAGACTACAACAAGAATGAATTTCCCGAAGGTAAAAATGGCTATACATTAAATAGCCCGGCCATTGGTTCGAATAATCTCGACTTGGCTCTTGTAATTGATGGTACAAATAGCATGGTAACATCAGATCCAACAAAATTGCGTATCGCCGCAGCAAAGCTGTTTGTTGAAAAAAGCGATATGAACGATCAATTTGCAATAGTTGAATTTGATTCGACTTCAACGTTGGAGAAAGGACTGACCTCAATAAAAACCGACAAAGTGGGAATTCTGAATGCTATTGATAAAATAGGGATTGATAGTGGAACAAATATTACCAGCGGTTTGTTAATGGGGTATAACCAACTTAATTCTCAAAATGCAAATTCTTTAAACAAAAAAGCAATTATTCTTATAACTGATGGAGGGCACAATACAGGACCCAGCCCCCTCACCATACTTCCGTTGTTTGTTGAAAAACAATGGCCAATATACACAATTGGTCTTATTGGAGATACAAATCAACTTGATGAAGAATTAATGAGACAACTATCAGACAGCACAGGGGGATTATACGAACAGGCTTCGAATAGCGATAAACTCCAGTCGATCTATGCAGAGTTCTTTGCGACGATCAAGGGATTGGCAGATATCCATAATGAAAACGGGCAGATATCCCAAGGCGAGACAAAAAAATCTTCGTTTAAACTCAATGAGGGGATTAAAAGCATTGATTTCACAGGATCCTGGGGTGGAAGTCAGATTGATTTCCGACTGATCGATCCCAATGGGAACCCCATCCTAATTGATAAAAACAGTCCGACCGGAACAACAAATTCTGATATAACTTTTACTGCCGGAGCAACATATCAGATTTATAAAATCCTAAACCCTATGTCGGGCATTTGGAATTATACCGTCACCGGAGTCCAAACAAATGGGGTCGAAAACTATAACGTGTTAGTTGCCGCAGATACAAACCAAAAATTGTCCATAATAAGTGAACAATCGACCTACAGTGCAAATGAGCCTGTTTTAATAAAGGCGAGTTTCACTGATGATTTGACACCGATTTCCTCTGCACACGTTACATATCAGATTTTTTCACCGAATGTAGGGAATTCTGATATCGAAGATCTAGTGGAGTCAGAACCCGGGATCTATACGGGATCATACATCGGCTCATATTTAACTGGTCATTATTCGATTCTCATAGTTGCTGAAAAAGGGGATATAATCCGGGAGACAACTGGATCATTCGATGTAATACCCGGAAATACGACAGTAGTTAAACCTTTCGCGGGGTTTACCTTTTCCCCGAATCATGGAAATTCACCATTAGAGGTATCGTTCAATGATACATCCACAGGGACCCCCCCATTATCATATCAATGGAATTTCGGAGATGGGAGTAAAAATGAGACAATCCCGAATCCGATTCATATCTTTATTACAACAATGAATCAGACATTCAAGACAGTATTAACAGTCACAAACAGTGCAGGATCGAATAGTAAGTCATATTCAATTGCGGTGAATATCACACCCCCAAAGCCAACGTTCCTCGCAGATTTCACTGTCTCACCCATAAGCGGAATCGCACCCCTAACTGTGACATGTATTGATAAATCGGTTGGGAAGCCGAGTATGTTAGTTTACGATTTCGGGGACGGAGTTAATATGACCGGACCAAATCCAGTCCACACTTACAGATTCCCAGGGATGTACACGATTACACTGTCAATTATAAAGTACAACGCCACATCGAATTCCGTAATGAATAATGTAGTATCTAAAACGAACGTCATTACAGTGACTAGGGTACCCAGTGTCCCCCTGATTGCGAAATTTACCGCATCGCCAATCAACGGAACCGCACCATTGACGGTTTTCTTTATAGATCAATCATCAGGAGACCCCACATTCTTGAATTACGACTTCGGGGATGGGACAAATGCCACAGGTCAGAACCCAGTACATACATATGTATCACCCGGGATCTACAACGTTACTATGTCCATTATGAAAAATGATGTTAAGACCGGTTCGGTAATCAACAATGTGTCGGTCCAAAAGAATCTGATTATCGTCAATTGAAAATAATTCCAGTTATCTTTTTTTCAAGTACGGTACCTGAATCGATCTTCTAATTATGAATCACTCAAATGAAAATGAGTCCTTAAACACAAATATATAGTAAATATAGAGAAAGCAAATGCATTATAAACGCATATCGAAAAATTAATTTATATATGAAATAATTGGTAATAATGCCGCAAGAATTAAAAAGAGAGGGTTTACCTTCAGACTTGGTAAAACAATTGAATGCAGATGAAAAAATATATTTTTTCTCCCCTGTAATATTCAAAGGAGGGTGTCTTGGTCTTGGAGGCGGCGGCAATTTTTGGGCTGCTTTGACAGATAAGAGGCTACTATATCACGCGAAAGTAACCGAGGGAAATGGATCTTTTGAGAGAGAAGGGGTTTTGCAACTAAAAAATATCTCAAGTATGGAAATGATTGAAGCACAACCTAAAGGATGTTTAGGCTTTTTATCCAAGCACTGGGAACTGAGAGTAAACGCACAGGGTTCAGTAATTGGTCTTCCCTTTCCGAATAAACAAAAAGGGCTTGAAGTCCGGGCAATTTATTATGAACTTGTTAATACGGAAAGTTCATAATTATCCCCCTAAATCCATTTTTAATGATCAATCCTCCATGTATCAATCCCAATTCAAGAACAGGGAGAATTCCTTGGCTAAATTCCCAATTCATAAATCTGATAAAAATATATCAGCGTTTAACGAAAAATAAGAGGCATAAATGTCTACATTATCCAACCTGCTCTAACTATGCCATTTTGGCATTGGAGAGATATTCTTTCCTCATTGCGAGTAATAAAATAATCCATCGGTTGGCAGATTGTAATCCTTTTTCAGATCGCAATTATTACGATTACCCTTGAATGAACTTTGTTTAATGATATGATTCAAATAATTATGGAAATCCATAATCCTTAAGAAAAAAACCGATCTAATTTTTTTATTAATCCCTTTTCTTTCGGTTTCGGTTTTGGGGTCTCTGTTTTTCTCTCTATTGGAAAGAACCCTGGTTCATATTTCTGAATAATTTCCTTGTTTACCTGGGCAATATGAGCAAGTTTTTCATCGGTTTCGTCCGACAGCGGATATTTCCAATCGGGAATTAACTCGCAGTTGGAGTCATATCGATTTCCTTTTCCTTTTACTCCCCATTTCAACGACTTTGTTATTTCCAGGATTCTTTTTGGAGCTCTCAAATCAAATTCATAAAGGTGGTATATTTCGTCATAGAAGGAGATTATTTGAAAATATCTTTCAACATAATATTCAACCTGTTTATCACTGACGCCAAATTCAAATTTTTTATATAAGGCCTTTTCACAATCCAAACCATGGTTATAAAACGTAGTGATGACTGATGAAACAAAAGCCTCTCTTTTTTCTTTGGGAATATATTTCCTTGCGTCAGAACACCCTTGCAATAAATCCTTAAATTTGAAGTCATCGATATCGAATTGTTTTCCTGAAGACAACCCCTTCAAATAATGGGCCTCGTAATTTTTCGTATCTGTTTCTAATACTTTTTCAAAATATAGATGGGCTTTTTCGTAATTACCAAGTTTATATTCGTTATTTGCCATCTCAAAAAAAGTTTTAGTGTTTCCGGAAGTCCCTTTAGTAAATTCATCGATAGTCACCTTGCTTCCACAATACTCACATTTCGTTATATCGTTTGATTTTGAGATATCAAGTTGGGCTCCACAACTCGGGCACCGGGCAACATGCAAAGGCATCAATGAATATTGATTGATGCAATTATTTAGAATTTGCTTAAAGTAGAATATCGGAATATTTTAAAATATATAGAAAAGACTAAATTGTGCTACAATAAATGGGAAATCAATGCAGAGATCGGTTAACATTTTTGATAAACTCGGGTCACTTATTCCAGGTTACAAGGGGTATGCAGAGCGTAATAACAGGAGGGCTTCTGAAAAAATTTTACGTGACAAAATATGTCTGACAATATATTCATCCGAAAAAGTCATGTCAAACAGAATTGCCGCAGTTATTAAAAATAAAGATCACGACCAAATTATTGACCTTGAAGAATGCAGGAAAAAATTCAAAACATTAGGCGATAAAATTCATTTTGCACCGTATGGTGAATCTGCCTTTTTTAGTAACGAACAACTCAAAGAAGATGAGCTGTTAAACATCTATAAGATAGATTTAGCCATATTAGAGAAAGTAAACGACTTAAAAAAAGAAATATCAGATTTGGATGTCAAAACAATTTTAATAAAAATTAATGAACTTGATGAGTCTTTCGTTGCACGAAACGAATATATTAAGGAGTTTAAGTAATGCCAAAACTTACTGGAATATTAGAATTTCTTGATGATTCTGGAACAACGATGGTAAAAAGACTTCCAGATGACGGGCAATACGAAATTATGTGGGGCACTCAATTAATTGTGCGAGAAAGCCAGCGAGCCATTTTTTTCAGGGACGGCCGATCACTCGATATTTTCGGTCCTGGCCGGCATGTCCTACAAACCCAAAATCTTCCAGTACTGACAAAGATGGTAACTTCGCTCGCGTATGGGTCACAATCCCCGTTTAAAGCAGAAGTGTATTTCATCAATATGAAATTGTTCCATAATCTTAAATGGGGGACAAAAGAGCCGATTCTTTTCAAGGACAAAGAACTGCAAATGATTAGACTCCGTGCCCATGGGATGTTTTCAATTCAAATTAAGGACCCATCACTATTCCTGAATAAAGTTGTCGGGACGATGGGATTATTTCGGGATTCCGATATTGAAGATTACTTAAGGAATATTATAACCACGAGGATGACAGATGTTCTCGGAAAAACTCTAACCACAATTTTTGATATCCCAAAGGAACTAAACCAACTGTCTGTCATTATAAGATCCGGCCTGATTGCTGATTTCGAAGGACTTGGATTATTCCTTTTTGAATTTTTTGTTAATTCGGTTTCAATACCTCCAGCCGTTCAGGAATTAATCGATGCTCGATCGAGTATGGCTGCTGTTGGCAATCTTGATAAATTCATGAAATATAAAGCCGCTCTCTCTCTTGAAAAGGCAGCGGAAAATCCAGGGGGAATGGCAGCTGCGGGTGTGGGTGTCGGAGCAGGAATGGGGATGGGATTTATGCTCCCTCAAATGCTGCAAAATTCGATTGAAGCGGAGAAAGGATCGAACGAGATATCGGACACTCCTTTTGACAAAATCCGAAAATTAAAGGAATTGCTGGATATAGGTGCTATTTCAAATGAAGAGTTTGAAATGAAAAAGAAAGAGTTACTTGGAGGGATTTGATGAAAAAAATTCTCCTTGGAGGAATAATTGCAGTCATTACTGCGGTAACACTAATCCTGTCACTTGAATTCGGAAGATCACTCCTCCAGATTATTGCAGGGTTTGCATTGTTTATTGTCCCTTTTACCTTTATTTCATCTTTTAAATCTACAGTAATGAGTTTTTTGTTGATATTTTTCTGCATTATTATGGGGTATATAATTTACAGATTTTATCTGTATGATATCTGTATCGGCATTTTTCTGGCATTTGTCATCGGGGGTAGTGTTTATTATTACCGGATTAAAAACGTCCAGACCTTTTCGGTATCAGATTATAAGGAAAAGGCAGCCAATATCAAGGAGGAATAGTGATGCACGAATTGGAAATCGAATATTTTGTAAAAGGATTATCTTATGTCAATAATAAATTCTATTTCGATGCAATTGATCAATTCAAAAAAATTATTGCAGAATTTCCCGGTAGCGAACTTTGCGATGATGCTGAATACAATATTTCACTGTGTTATTTTGAATTAAACCAGTTTGAAAGTGCGATCCTGAATCTTAATAAATTAATCCAGGACTATCCCGATGGTACTATCACGGTATTAGGGGCTGGAAATGAATTTGGAAGGACTGCGGCCAAGGCTTATTTGCTCATGATCAATTGCTATCTGGGCCTTGGTCAAAGGGAAAAGGCCTTTGAAATTCTCCCTATTATCAAAACCTATGATGATTCCTATGTCATGAGAGATGGAAAGAGGATGACGTATTTCAGCTTGGCAGAAGATACAATCGATTTGTATGCGAAAATGATGAAATAAACTAAGACTGTTTTGATTTGGTGAATTTTTTTTAAGCAGATATTTAGCCAGGTTGTGGGGGACAACTCCAAATACCGATAACAGGAAAAGGCCTAATTCCACTGTGTCGATCTTGTAAAAGGCCGACCCCTTTTTTCCCGATTCATGGAACAACCGTGGAATCGCCCTTGGCAAACTCGGCAATATGACGAAGCATTTGCATCTACTGACAAAGCACCCGTCATTGATCCCGAATGTGCCAGACGTGATGATGAACTTGCTTTGAAGAAAAGAGGGCTTAAGGAAATCTGGTGTTTGAGTACAAGGACAAGGGTCATCGTTCCATGGTATAAACTCATACCTATAGAATCTCTATTGAATATTGAAAACAAGATCGATGATTTTACTATCTCACAAACAAGCATAAGCTCGATCTTTCATGCCACTAATCGGAGTCAGACGTAAGGATAATGAGAAAATTGTGCCCTATTGTGAACAAAAGGAAGATATTATTGAGTATAACGGCTGGCGCCCGAGAACCCAGGTCCCGGGTGACCACCCATACCGCCGGAGAATTTAGATTTTTCCAAAGTTCCCCTTCCTTTTATAAATTTTTTATTTCGTTATTGTCTATATTAAAAAATAAAATTCTATATACTTACTTGGCGTTATCTTTATTATATGGCGGAATTTCTTTCCACGGCTGGCGCTTCAAATGCAATCGAACAAATGATAAAAAGCTCGAAACAACGATTGTATTTAATAAGCCCGTATTTACAAATCAACCCTTTGTTGAGAAGTTTACTCCAGCAATTGGATAATAAAATTTCAACAATCGATATCAGATTTGTTAGCAGGACCGACAAAATTAATGCAGAAGATATGAATTTTTTGCAAAATCTGAAGAACGTTAAAGTTTTTGCATTGGATAATCTCCACGCAAAATGCTACTTAAATGAGGAAATGGCAATTTTAACATCTTTGAATTTGTACCAATATTCGCAACACAACAATATTGAAATGGGAATAAAAATTACCAAAGCAACAGATAACGAATTATATTCTGCTATATATGAAGAAGTGGACAGAATACTTGCCGAAAGTAAAATCTATCAGATAAGAATGATAGAAAAAGAGAAAAAGGAGGTTCCGCAAAAAGAAGTCCAAGTCGTAAAGGAACCTTCTAAAATTAAAGAAGCCCCTAAAAATCAATCGAGCAATTCGGGATATTGTATCAGGTGTTCGACAAAAATGCCTTTGAACCCGGATCGACCGCTATGCCCTGCATGTTTCCAATCGTGGGTACGGTTTGAAGATCCTACATATCCCGAAAAATACTGTCATATTTGTGGAAAAGAATCAAAACAAAGTTACGAAAAGCCTGTTTGTTATACTTGCTATAAAAAATTCTACAAATAATTTTCACAAATTCGAAGTGAAAAACTATGGGTCAATCTTCAACATTTAAATGCCCAAAATGTGGCTATTCCGCAATGGTAGCAGGTGGAGACGATTGTAATTTTAAGGGCCTGATGCGGAATAAAAATGATACTTAATTAACAGCCTCTGTTTTCCGCCTTATACTTCCTCGTCAATTTTCTCTTCAATATTGATACCCATCGGCTTTTGTCGGGCAACAAGGATTTGCTTCTTGATTGCATTGTTACCGTTCGTTATAGTGGTTACTGCAGTTTGAATGGCGTTCGTTTTCGCTTCAATTTTATCGAGGATCTGAAAAAGTGTGCTTATTAACTGCCGATAATAACCAATATCTCCCTGGTCTTTAAAATGAACATATTTTTCCTGGAGTAGGTATGCTATCGGGAAGACGTCCTTATAACTACAGACAAATACATTACTTTCTCTCCCCAGGCCCACTATCTCTGGAGCAATCTCAAGAATTCCTTCCGGTAATACTAGGATGCAGGTATCGACAGTATTAGTCTGGTTCTGGTACTTCTGGATGGTCTTGATTTCTTTCTCAATCTTCTTGGTAATTTCAGTTTTTAATGCCTTCTGCTCTGAAAGATCTTCTGATTTCTCGTACTGGTCAAGGAGCACAAATACATCTGGCAATTTACAATCAATCGGAATGAATTTACCATCCCCAAGATCCCAGGCAAATTCCACTTCCCCGCTATCGGTCCGGAGATTGCATGAAACGACCCCCGAACGGATACAATTCGAAAGTACATCCCGAAGTTGTTCCTCCCCGACCATTCCCCTTGTTTTTGTTCCGGATATCGTTCGAGTAAACTGCTGGATCATATGGTTAAGTCGCTGCTCTCGCTGAGTATCATACTGTGTCCTCTGCTGATCAAGAGTTACCCGGGATTGTTCTATCTCAGTGAATTTTCCTTTCATCTCAGCGATTTGTGAATTAAGGTTTGCAAGAATCGCAACCTGGCCGGAAAGATCGACTCGCTGATTTACCCTCAGCTTTCCAAGAAGCCAGCCAATTATAACTCCAAAAATCAATCCGATTATTAATCCAATAATTATTGATTCAATATCCATCTTTTTACCCCCAAGGCTATTAATAAATCTCCTTCAGCACCTTATCGCAATTACTTCGTTTTATCATTGATATTCCCAATTATACTCAGATGCTGTTTATAATCGGAGGATGTTTTTCATACCAGCCGATTCAGAGTACATTTTTATAACAAATATAACAATATATCGAAATTTTGTTAGGAACAGATTAAAATAAATAAATCTCTATAGAAAAATATGGAAATTCTTGATTTTTCAAATATTAAATTTGGTTGGAATCAGTCACAAAAAAACAAGTATCAGAAATGGTCACAATCTATAGAACCAACCTATTCCGGAGCTATAGGTGGCGAAGTCTGTTTTATGTTCAGGTATTCAGATAAGGGGATTGAATGTATCGTAACCTATGAACGGCTGGAAAAATTTCTTTCGCAAGGTTATATTGACCATGAAATTGATTTAACTCCATTTTCAGATGATAGTGATGCAATTCCTGATTCACGATTCACCTTTGATAATGAAGAGCAAAGAAAATTCTCAGCATGGTTAATTGAGAATAATTTATCAACCAATGTGTTACGCGGTGATTATTTCGAATTTTATTTTGTACCTACCGGATTAGGTACAGTTAAAAAAGTCAAATATCTACCCGAAGGTTTGGAGATCGACTTGACAGATTACGATTCCTGGTGAAATCCCTATCCTTATGTAATTCCATAAATAATTTGATCAGAGATTGTCATGGAATGAATTTCATAAGTTTAATAAGAGGAAATGTTATTTTTTTATTAGGAATTTTTCATGGGTGTTTGTAGCAATTGTAACGGTTCCGGATATAAGTATGATATGATGAGAGGGTCTTATAAATGTCCATCATGTAAAGGCACAGGACACAGAGGACGAACTCCAAACGGTGGAGAAAAGCCTAGGAGGAATCCTTTCGACAATATGTGATGATGAATTATTTACAATTTTAATTTAATTTTAATAAAAGTAATTAGTTTTGTGAATTTTTATGATTTTACACACTTTCTGTAATAAATCAAGACATTCTATCCTATAGTGTTGCTCATATTTTCACATCGAAAAACTTTAATCTAAATAACTGAACAATAATCTATATGAAATCTAAATATCAAAAGCCAGAAATAATTGACCTGAATAGGGCTCTGGATGTAACAAACAGGCGTGGATTACATATGTGTTCAACGGGTCAAAGTGCGAGAAGAGGAAATTGTCGCATAGGCCCCAGCACATTTTTTTAACTTTTTTTCTACCCCAATATGTGGGATACCCAACGAGAGTGTCCAATTATAAATTATCGGCGATTTCCTGGGAAAAGTCGAGATGATGGAAAGAGATCTTCATTGAAAGCAGCATCACAATACCAGTTGGGAGCCCATAAGGATCTATTTTTTACATAGTTTTGAGCAATGCAGCTTCCCAGACATAATTTTTTCATTCCACAAACAGCGCAGACTCCTTCAAGTAGATTTGGGAGACCCTTCCGGATTTCATTGAGTATTGGATGAGAGGACCAAATTTCTTTGAGATTTATATTATCGCTTTTTCCAAACGATAATTCGGGTTCTGTTGAGCCTACCCCACAAAGGGCATACGATCCATCGCAAAGTACTCCAATAATCCCATGAATGCCACATATCGAACAACCGCAACCTCCAGAACTAAACATTTGAGAAAGGGGCCGAAATGCAATTGGATGACTATAATAAATCGGAAAGGAATTGTCAGATGCGTTGATTAATTCGATTTTTTCTCCAATTGCAATATATTCTCCAATGCCTAACCTCTCGCCAAGGTCGTGCATCTTCTTTCCCCTCGAAGTGGGTTCCAGAATATTGACTTTTACAGATCCCACCTCTAATTTCTTGGCAAAATCAATAAAATGGAAAACCTCATCCATATTTCGACGCATAAGAGTAAAGATTAATTGGGGTTTTACCCCGGCGTCCTGAAGATTTTGAAGTCCTTCCAATGTTGAGTTAAAACACCCCGGGACACCTCGGACCCATTCATGTGTTTCAGCGGTACATCCGTCGAGACTTACAGAAACAAAAGGTCCATTGCATTCAGCAATTTTATTGGCAATTTCTTGTGTGAGCAGTGTTCCATTTGTCTCGATTGCAACTCTAATACTCGTTTGTTGAAGATATTCGAGAATTTTACTTATATCAGGATTTAGTAAGGGCTCACCCCCTGTCAGTTTCACCGATGAAAGACCCAGAGGAATTGCTTGTTCAATAATAGAACGAATTGTTTGAAAAGGTAAAAAATCAGAATCTTCCGTTTTTTTCACATATCGTGGGTCAATCCAACAATGACGGCACTTAAGATTACATGATCCGGTAATATAGAAATAAATTGCCTCTAATGGAAAATTCTCATAAATATTATCTGCGTGGGGATCTGGAATATCGTTTTTCAAGGTATTTTTAATTGATGTATCATTTTCGGAGGGATTCATTTCTCAGTGACACTCCTTTCAAAAATTGGAATCTTCCCACCATCAGCAAGGAATTTTCGAAAACATGTGTCTGGACATGGATGATCCAGAATTCCAGTTATTGTATAAGTCAGGGCAGGACAATTTCCAGTACAATACTCAAGGTAATTACATCCTTCACAAAATTTAAACGATTTTAAAGAAATGTTGAATCGTTGTCTCATTGCGGTCAAAATTGGGTGTGAATTCCACACAGTTTTTATTTCATCCCTGTTGATTTTGCCCAGAGCCAAATGGGGTAGGAGAATACAAGGTATTATTGTCCCATTCGAATTTACTGCACAAGTAGACCAGATACACCCGCATGCAGTGAGGTATCCGCCGTCATTAAATGGAGCCTGCTGGCTACGGTATGCGCCCTCCATTTTAATGAAAGAATTCACTTCCGCTAGAGGTCCAGCCGCAGCTCCTATCCGCCCGGGATATTGCTTGGATAGTTCCAATAATGTTGCCATGGCATCGGTTCGATCCTTATTGCTCAAGCAGATATCAGTTTTATTTTGTCGACACAATCCAAAATAGGAAGCGGAGTTAATCCCAAATGAATCTAAATTCAGGTCATCAAGAAGAAAGTGGGCAATTTGTTCTAATTCATTGACATTATATCGGTGAAGCGTCACCCGCCCGATAACAGGAATATTGTGGGACCTGAGAATATGTAGCCCCTTAAGTGCCTTTGCGAAGCTGCCGGATCCACAACAAGCATCATGGGATTCGGCTGTAGCACCATCGAGTGAAACCTGAATGTAATCACATCGACCTGTCGAAGCAATCATTTTTGCAATTTTATCAGTGATCAGTGTTCCATTAGAAAGGATACAGAATCTCATTCGATTTTTTACTATTCCTTGAATAATTTCCTGAAGGTCGGATCGGATGAATGGTTCGCCCCCTGTAAGTACTACCGACATCACCGAATTTCTCCCAAGTTCCTCAAAAAACCGAATCCATTCATCTGTCGCGATCTCTTCTTCATTTTCCTTATCGAATGATGAAAAATGACTGCAGTACTTACAACGTAAATTACATCTGCTAGTAATTGCGATCTCGACCAATCGTGGGGTTTGCATTAACGCCTGGAGATTATTGTCCATTCAGATCACTATTGGAAAATTTTATGAAGCCTTTTTTTTCCAGCTCATTGAGAAAGTCATCCACATCGTTTTTAGGAATAACTCCCCCGGTATCAAAATTTTGTGAAAGATGTAATGCTATATCATTACTCGATTTGACCCCATCAAGCAGAGTCCAGATGTAAGCACCAGTTAAATTTAGGCCAAATGTATTGCCCGTATCTGGATCAAAGAGAAGTGCCCATTCATCAGTTTCCTTACGAAAAACGATTGAGTTTTTGGGGGTAACCAAACGATTGTCGATAAAAATCACCATATTCTATCTGGAATAAAAAATAAAGTTCTTTTGAGATTTGCTAATGATGGATATATTTGCAATTAGGTGTGGATTTCTCAATATTTCATAGATACCCGATAGTTGATTGTTTTTCTTTGGATTCATCGCAATTGTTAGAATATTAGGGGTATAAATATATAAAATATAAACCATCTATTTAGTGGAAAAAAATATTATATAGTCTCAATTTAACATTTTCATTATGAAAAAATTAGTCCGCCACACAGGTCAAAACATATACATCATACTAATATTTTTAATTTTTATTATCAGTATTGGCGCTGGTTGCACTTCGAAGCAGAATATTTCAGCAGAAGATGAGACAAATCCAGATCCATTATATTGCAATTTGTGGGTGCAAGATATTTCCTGCTTTGATTTGTCGATCAGTTCTGATGGACAAAGTATTGCGTGCAGAGACGATTGGGGTAAAATTTATTTGATTAATACATCTGGTGGAATCCTATGGAGCACCCAAGAGAGAAATCAGGGCGGTGGGATGTCATTTTCAGCTGATGGTAATCATTTAGTGTATTCTATTTCAAGCCTAGTTCACTGGTTCGATAGACAAAAAGACAAACATTGGTCTATAGATCTTAAAACCATTGATAAAGAAATGAACCAGGCGGGGCAGGTCTCTATCAATAGAGATGGATCCAGAACAATTGTGGGGGATTTGGTTGATGCCTACCCCGATAATATCTATAAATTTTTAATCTTTGATTTGAATGGAAATGTTGTTAAAAAAATGAAAATTCAGGATAATAATCTCAATCAATTAGCAATTTCTAATGATGGATCTTATATCGCCATTGCATTTAATAAAAAAATATATTTTACTGACACTGATGGTAATGTATTGTGGACGTATGATGCCGGACCTTGGGGACGCATTAAGGAGATTACTATTTCAGATAATTCTGAGAATATTATCGCGGGTGACGGAGAAGGTAATGTATATTATTTCGAAAATACTGGTCGGCTATTATGGAAAAAGAATATCGGATTGTCTGTGTATGATGTGTCCGTATCGGATGATGGTACAGTAATTATTGCCTGTGATGGGTATACAAGAATTGTTATGCTCACGAGTACCGGTGAAATATTTGTTACCGCTATTTATCCAAATAATGATCCGAATAATAGACCAATTGATGGTTTTTATACGGTCGACATTTCTAATTCGAATAATACATATTATATGGTCGCTGGAGGGAAGAATGGGCTTTTTTTACACAATCCAAGCATGTTATTGAAATGAATATTGGTAATAATTGATCAATTAATATTTTAATATTTGATCCTACCAGCCATTGGGATGATCTAATCGCCGTACAAGAAATCTTTTCTGTCATTATTTCTATCTGATATTATCCTAGCCTTCAGTTCACGTAACTCCGGACTAAGATACACATCTGATATTTCAAAAACCGGTTCAGAAAAGAAATCAGTTTCCTTTTCATACTGCTCAAGCAATTGTCAATTCCTGTTCCAGTTGAATTTTTTTAATTAGATTATCACAAACCATTTTTCTGGAAAAATAGTCACTTGTATTAAGTAACACATTTTCCTAGGCGACATTTCCCCACCCTCTTTTCCAATTCCACCGCTCACACTCTTTACGTCCCAAAAGGGGCAGGAGAGAGAACAAATGTCTGATTTCGTACAGAAGGCAAATGTCAAGCGGTCGGTCCGTACTCTTACGACCAAGATCGCTGATGTAGCGACCCTGAACACCCTCGTGCAGGGTGTCATCGATACCAACGCATTCCAGTGCGTGGACCATGTTGTAGCCGGTGAGACTCATCCCGGTACCGTCCGTGGTTCACAGTCATTCGGCATCCGTGTGGTCTATGAGAACCCCACAACCCTGAAGAACATGGGTACCGCAACTGCAAAGGCATCAACTGTTGCAGGTTATACCGCAGCAGCGGCCGCACTTGTCGGAAACACGGCACTTGCAACCGCAATCGGCGGGGACCCCATTCAGGACACTGAAGGCGAAGGGTATTCCATTTCGCTGACTTGTCACGATGCGAACGGCGAAGACTATACCGTCACGTTCGCCCGGAAGGCAGTCACCATTTCGTCCTACGAGGATAATGCGATTGTCGCCCGCGTGAACACCTGGGCAAACACAAAGCCCGCACTCGCCTGAACAGCTAATTGAACTCGGGAGAGCCGGACCATCCCTGCTCCTTCTATTCTCGGCCTCCCTGTTCGAGGAGGTCCACTATGGATATTGAAACTACGGCCCTGATCCTCGGCGTCGTACTTCCGCTTTACCCTTCACTTTTCTTAATTTATGAGAAAATCGGGAAGTATGAGGTAATTTGTGCGGAGTTCGAGGCCCTGCGTGCGGAGCATGAGAAAATTAAAGGAGAACATCATGGATCCGGAATTAACCAACCTCATTGAGATTCTGATTACGCTCGCTGCTGCGTTCATCGCATACGTGCAGCACATGAGAGCGACGAAAGCGACGGCTTCGGCAAATGCTGCAACTGAAACAACCAGTCAGGTACTGAGCTACTTTGATGCGACCGACGACACGGTGACCACAGCACCCCCGGAGGTCCCGGGCCGGTCATTCAGGATGACCGATAGTACGAAGAGATGGCTAACGTTCGACCACTCGCCCATTGAGCAGGAGAGCCTTCTCCGGCAGGTGGCGGAGGCCGAAGCGGAAAGGCTTGACACTTACACGATCACGGTCCCGTCTGCCTGGTATGATATTGAATACGGGCTTATCAAGGGCTCGGGAAAGACGGAGGCGAAATGATTAAGCGACTGATGCAGCGGAGGAAGCTGGTCATTGGCGGTTGCATCTTTGCAGCTATTGTGCTCGGGGTGGCATGTACCGGGATTACCCCGGCCCAGGCTGCCACTTGCGAAGTGGCGATATCGGCTACCGGAGATCAGATGTTATCCAGCTCATCCGATTGGACCTGGACCGCATCAGACGGGGACCTTTCGAAGACACCACCGCTCGAAATAGGTCAGGAAGTCTTGCAGGGGGGATATTTAGGTTCAGTCCTGGTGAACGGTCCCGGGACGTACTCAGGAGATAGGTCGTTGTCGGCGAATGAAATACTCGAGTTCTCGACAGCTCAGCAGGTGGACAGCGAGGGTCCCGGGATCCTCTCGGAGTCGTTGATGGTTTATTCATGTGGTTCACCTGCAGCCGGGGTGACCTGTGGTTCGGACTCGCTTGATGCTGAAGGGGCTAATTTCAGCAAATCAGCTTATTGTGAATATGCTGGCGTTTCGACAATGTTTATGACTGATTCTTTGAATTATCATTCAGTTGGTGGAATCAGTCAGGGGGATACAGAACTGCCGGATTCTTTAATGATGGATGTTTCATCGGTGGGTAACGGTTACGGAAGTTTTGCTGCGGGATCACGATCGATGATCGGGATTTGGAATACGACGGCACTTGGGTATGTTCACGCTGTGCATGAAGAAGTGAGGGTTGGGGGAGCATTCGCGATGACCGGACGGACCAAGTGGTACTCATTCACTTCATCTCACTAACTACTTTTTTTTACCAGCGTGAAGATGAAACAGGCAACTATCAGAACCACAATGGTTATCCTGGGATTCTATTTTCTTATCTGGTTATCTGAATAACAACGGACCCGTTTTCAATACCCCAGTTTAATTTGTCTCCCTTCTTGAGATCAAACTGATTCACGATATATGCAGGAACTGTTGTCCTAAGCGAATTACTCTTCGAGGTGGCAGGATGAAGGACAGATTCGTCATGCCTTGAAGATTTAGCCATTGTAATAGCCTATTTAGGAAAGATGAGGATTTAAACTTATTTGAAAAATCGGAGAATTAATTAAAATTGGATATCAAATCGTCGACTTTTTGGGAATATTTTGTTTTTGGAGGGACCATAAAAAACGTCAAACCCCACCCATTTTTTTTAACTTTTCCGGGGTGACGTTTTCGCACTAGTTGATACTGGTTTGAGACAGAGTAGTAGTTGCCCTTCGGGGCATAGAGGGAGCCAGGGAGGTTTATCCACCTCCCAATTTGAAGTAAATTCATCCTTTTTTGAAAATTTGAGTTTTCCATTGTGATTCGCCACGCCCTACATATCCCGGAGTGCCATTCCAATTTATTGTCCGATAATTTTGGAGGCGATTGAAAATATTAATCGCTTCCCTCTAACCCTGTGCGCATTAACCCGGAAAAGTGTTGAGGAGGCGGAAGATTTATCGGGTTCTATAATTCATTTTGACTAATCACAATTATTTTCAAAGGATACGGATTCTATGGGGAAAATTCAGTTTTACACTTTATGCATTCTGGTACTATTATTCGCACTGTGTTTGATTTCGCCGGTGGTGGCAGACACCTTATCGATAAAAGCGGACAAAGATTCCATTTATTTTGGGGATACTGTAACATTTTCAGGATCAAATCCCGATTCATCGAAAGTCTACCTATTTATCATGGGACCTAACCTTCCGACGGTCGGTGGCCAGATGACCGACCCCCTTTGGGCAGTCCAACCTTGGGACCCAAGTGCCTTTGCCCACTCGGATGTCCATGGGGATCGTACATGGGAGTATAAATGGTCGACCGCTGATCTGGACCTAGATCCAGGTACCTACACAATTTATGCCGTCGTAACTCCGGACAATGCAGATAACCTTGGAAACACAAAATATGCAACTCAATCCGTTGTAATAAAAATGGATACTAGAGAATATCCCCAAATGTCAGATAACACTGCGGGAGAAGATCATTCAACTGACGATCAGCCACCAATCGCTATCACCGGGGACAAAATTGACATCCATAGTAGCACGAACAATGGTATCGCATATCATGGAGATAAGATCACATTTTCAGGAACTAACTCGAATTCAAATAAGGTCTACCTTTTCATAACTGGCCCAAATCTACCGTCAACCGGTGGACAGATGATTGATCCGAGGACCAAAATTGATATAAACAACAAACAGACTTTCAGTCCGGTAGATGTCCATGCCGATCATACATGGTCATACGATTGGCAGACTGCAAACATGAATATCGATCCGGGAACTTATACGATTTATGCCGCCGCAACACCCAACAGCAAGGACAATCTGACTAACACCCAGTATGCGACTGTATCGGTTTCATTGCGCAAACCATTTTTAAATGTCGCCATCTCAAAGGATGTCGTCGCCAGGGGAGAGTCTGTTTCTGTCCAGGGTACTGCAACTGGAAACCCATTTGCAGGTATTGCAATTTGGATTATCGGCGTTAATAAGGTTATTTATGCTACAGAGTCTGTGAATGCAGATTCTTCATTTGAATACGAAATACCAGGGGCGGTAACCAGCGACCTCCAAAATGGTGAGTATACAGTTATCGTCCAGCATCCGATGGCCAATGGCATATTCGAGGTTTATCCTAGTAATGACTTTTCTTATGTACTCGGGAGATACCCTGTTTCTGGAAGCACCCTTTTCAGGTTACAAGGTTCGGAATGTCTGCCAAGCTCAGCAGCTGTAAACGCTCTCTTAAATGATCTGAATAATCCTAACATCGATGATCGGTACACCCGATTGAAATTTGTAATAGGGGAATCATCATCACAACCTATAACAGCGGACTACCTGACTGCAACAGTTCAACCCTCAACCACTTCATCGGGTGGTACGATATACATCCGTGGTAGTGCTAAAGGAAGCCCGGTACAAGGTGTTGCGGTTTGGATTATAGGCAACGATAAAGTAATTTATACCACGGTCCAGGTAAACAAGAATTCAAGTTTCGAATATGAGATCTCCACCAAAGATCTTCCTAATGGAAATTACTCCGTAATTGTTCAGCACCCGATGTATAACGGAATTTTCGATGTATATCCGGCGTCATCTGTACCAGGCCAAAACAGCATGGGTCTGGTTTCAGGCAGTTACCCCTTTGCTGGAAATACTCTGTTCGAGTTACAGGGTCCGGGAAGTTTGTCCTCTTCATCTGCTGTCGCTGCTCTAATCAACGATTTGAACGATCCGAATATAGACGACGGCTACACTCGATTAAACTTCGTTGTTGGTGGCGTATCATCACCACCAAATGAAAAAGACTACCTTACGGTAAATGCCCAGCCGTTAACCATTGAACCAGGGCAAGATATTACCATCAGTGGAACCGCAAAAGGGAACCCGACTTCAGGTGTCGCAATCTGGATTTTTGGTAAAAATAAAATCATTTACGATATTGCGAGTGTTAAACCCGACTCCACATTCCAGGATACATTCTCCGCTTCTACAACGAGCAATCTGGCGAGCGGAGAGTACTCTGTGGTAGTCCAACATCCGATGGAAAACCGTAAGTTTGACGTTTGGCCCAACATCGGATCAAGTTATGGTGGTATCTATGTTTTAGGCAGTTATCCGGTTTCCGGGAGCTCCTTGTTTGATTTATTGGGCCCGGGCAGTTTATTTTCATCATCCTCACTGAAAGCTCTTGTGAGTGATCTAAATAATCCGAATATCGATGATCGATATAAGACACTCAAATTTGTGGTAAATAATGGAACGCAACCGGTCGGTCAAAGCCCAGTCCCCCATATTGATAGATTATCTGTTACTACTAAAAATGCGGGGGATCCCGGATTTACACTCAACGTGACTGGATCTAACTTTACTCAAACATGTAAAGTATACTGGAATACCGTCGAACGCACAACGAAATATAACGCCCCGACAACGCTATCTGTAACAATATTGGCATCAGATATTGCTAACGCTGGAATTGCATCAGTGTCCGTGATTAATAAAACTACAGGGGGCGGGACATCGAATTTAATTTCGTTTACAATTACTAATGGGTCATCATCATCAACAGGAAGCATCTCAATTTTATCGACACCATCAGGGGCTACGATTTATCTGGATAGTGTAAATCAAGGATTAACTCCCGTCACCCTCAACAACATTACAATAGGTCCGCATCCGGTTGTCATTAGCAAAACCGGATACAAAGATTATCAGTCCACTGTGACGGTTTCAGCAGGGAAAAATACCACTGTCAATCCCACACTCACACCGGTTCCGGGTTCCACTGGGTCGATAAATGTAAAATCAAATCCATTAGGTGCAACGGTCTATCTCGATGATAATAACCAGGGAGTTACTCCGATTACCCTCAACAACATCGCAAAAGGTTCTCACGCTCTCGTCATTAATATGACCGGATATAAGGACTATCAGACTTCCGTGACAGTGACTGCGGGTAAAACTACAAATGTCAATCCCAAACTTCAAGCTGTTCCGGTAACCACCGGGTCAATTGACATTAAATCTAATCCATTAGGTGCAACAGTCTACATCGATGGCATTAATCAGGGAGTTACTCCGGTTGTCCTTACTAATATTGCAAAAGGATCTCACACAATTGTCCTTAATAAAACTGGATATAAGGACTATCAGGCTACTGTGACTGTGACAAGTGGACGAACAACTGCCGTCAGTCCTAGACTTAGTGCTGTTCCGGTAACCACTGGGTCGATAAATGTAAAATCAAATCCATTAGGTGCAACGGTCTATCTCGATGATAATAACCAGGGAGTTACTCCGATTACCCTCAACAACATCGCAAAAGGTTCTCACGCTCTCGTCATTAATATGACCGGATATAAGGACTATCAGACTTCCGTGACAGTGACTGCGGGTAAAACTACAAATGTCAATCCCAAACTTCAAGCTGCTCCGGTAACATTACCAACGATAGTGCCGACAACTATTCTAACAATACCGGCAACAACACCCCCGATACCAACTACAACCAAAACTCAGGTACCAACGACAATACCGACAACGACAGCACCAACTACTGGATCGATCAATGTAAAATCCACTCCATCCGGTGCAAATGTATACCTGGACGGGCCGAAACAAGGAGTGACCCCGATTACACTCAATAATATCGCAGAGGGATCTCATGCAATCGTCCTGACAATGGCAGGCTATTCAGATTATCAGACCACTGTGACAGTAACAAGAGGACAAACAATCTCTATCAATCCTATACTTTCTCCGATTCCAGGTTCAAACGGAACTATAGAAATCCAAACGAATCCATCGGGGGCGAAGGTTTACTTGGATGGCTTAAACAAAGGCATAACTCCGATCACCCTCTACAACGTTGCAGGGGGGTCTCATACGGTTCTTCTGACTATGAGCGGCTATACAGACTATCAGAGTAGTGTGGCAGTGACAGGCAACCAAAAAATATCGATCTATAACGATTTCACTTCCGGTCATGGGGGCGTTATCCAGGCAGCATCTAATATCGTAGTCAAAGGGAACGTGTATGGAATAGACGAAACAGGAACCCACGCAAATTTAGGTGTGATTCAATTTGATCTTGGGCTTGCAGCGGGCGGATTACCTGTTGATGTAACCAAGATACAGATGGTATACAATAGCACAAATCAATTGCCATATTTAGTTCCGTTTAGTCCAAATGGTCTTGTTGGTCCAAATAGTTGGACTGTGACAGGTAAATCAGAAGGGGCAGATAACATGATCCGAGAAGGTCAATATTTCACGATCCAGATTCGACCACTGGTTAACCTGACACCAAGGCAAGAATTCGATCTTGAAATCAAGCCGGAAAATGGTGCGGCGCTTGGTGTTGAAAGGACTATTCCCTTAGGGATAACGAATACAACACTTCTGTATTAATCTTTACCCTTTTTTCGTTCCACGTTTTAATCAATTCTCAAATTACCAATCGGCCATCAAGTTTGCCTCCTCGTGTCCTCATTCCCGCTTCGCTTCACTGCTGGCCTCCTCTGCTCACATCATGCCCTGGTTTTTCATACTGTCCTGAGGTGATATTGACGGCCATACCATCGTCGCGTGCTCCTCGTTATCGCCTGCCAGCTCGCGGGCAACCGGCTTGATGACCCGTTGCCTTCGCGGTATGCAAAATCGCCCGCTTTCCGCTACCGCTTGCGGGCTACTTGTGGAGGCCGGGGCCCAGCTGAGGCCGTGCCACCTGCGACGGCCCGAATGAACTTGATACGTTGGGGGATGGGGTGAGCACCATAGCCAGCGACGAGGCACCCGGTTACCGAGCGAAGCGAGGTCGAGGTGCCGAGGAGCGCCATCGTGTTTGAGTCCTGTAATATTCCACCCGACCCAGGTCAACAACAACCAGCGACGAAGGCGCCCGACTACGGCCGGCCAGGTCGTCGAGGCGTCAAGGAGAGACAGAGATCCCAATACAACATACCCGAAGGGAAGGCCCTCGGAGACGGCCGGGCCGGCAGTGGGCCTTCCCGGAGGGGCCCGGTTAGTTTATATATATGCGATTTTGTGATAACTTGTGCTGTTATACACTTTCACACCGCGCTCGGCGCTGGTTTATAACTCAGCCAGTCGACATAGTATGTGGTGAAAAGAAATGTCTGACGCAGTCTTTCCCCAAATTGAGCATGTCGGATGCGTGAAAGTTTCCGGCGGTATGCTCCGTATCGATGTGAAAATAGTACAGGCAGCGATCTGCAGATCTGATGTCTCCCGTCTTATCGGGGACCAGGCACAGGTCGCCGTCTGGGACATGACCCCAGTCTGGAACAGGACCGGGGAACCTGTAGAGATTGGCCGGGCTTGGATCAGCGGTTCGGGTCGGGCAGTGATGTACACCATCGCAGGCAGGAGATACATATCTCCGCTCTCGCAGGTGAAGGCCATTGTCGCAGGTATTCGGAAGATCGCAAATATCTCCACTATTGAATGGACCCCATTCCTGCCAGGAACAGAACAGGCAGCACCCCAGGCGGTATCAGCATGATACCGGCGGCTGAGGCATTGCTAATTGTTGCACTCCGCGAAGAAGCAGACCACTTGCAACAACAGGCAACGGCACTTGAATTTGATGCCCAGGACCTGCGATACCAGGCCGAAGAGATCGCAAAAGTCTATGGGGTGGCCTGAAATGTGTTGCAGGTCCGAAGACCTCGATATCATAGAGGACGAATATTATGAAAATTGCTTCCGTTGCCGGATATGCGGCAGGAAATGTGCTGGAGAATTCGAAGATCTCCTGAAAGTGGTAGAGGCAAACCGATCAAGATATCAGGCAATTGCAGAGTTTTCCAGGCAGTGGGACCGGGACCACGCAGAGGAGGCGAGGGTATGACCCCCTTCTCCTTTCTGATTGCACGGATCAAAAAGAATATTTCTTCATTGCATCTTCGACGGGAGCATGGAGAATGCCCCCGTTGCCCGTGGATCTACACTGAAGGACAGGGTATCTGCCGGTTTTGCATGCAAAAGAACCGGAATATCTCAAAAATAATGGAGGATAGTCCAGAGGATTCGGAGCGGTGCAAAAACTGTGGTGAAATAGTCCCACCGGAACATCAGAAGATTGGCATCGAATACCAGGGCGAACAGGAACATTCCGGGTCAGTGTATTATCTTGCTGGATATAACTGTCCGGCCTGTGGCTATCATGCAGAGGTGTGATAATGATCAATTCAACACCTTCGCCCTTCTGGACCAGTGAAGACCTTATCTCTGTCTATTCCAGGGCCGATGCCCTGCGGGATGGCGTCCTGGTTGAGGTCCCCCTCAATCTATCCATTGAAGCGGGAATCAAAATTCCGGTGGCACTAACATCAGAAGCATGGTATTACATCGATCCGGGTAACCTCGATGAATTACCAGGGCAGAGTATTATTGGCCGATTGTGGGACCTGCTGCAAGTGTTCCGGGTTATGGCCAGCCAGGCCCGACACACGGATCGGGTCTTGTTTAATGTGGCATTTCTTATGCCGATATCAGGTGAAAAGGACCAGTCCAAAATCTTAAGAGAACATGAAGAAGTTGCCACCTTCAAAGCAATATGCGGACCAGGTGACGACATGAAACCGGTAGTAACGATTATGCTCCCCTGGGAGGACTAATGAATATGCAAAGGGATTCCAAAATCCCACAATTTTATACGACCGACGAAGTCGCGGCCCTTCTCCACCTGAACGTACAGACTGTGCGTCTGTTACTTCAAAAAAAAGAACTCGGCGGAATTAAAATCGGCGTGGAATGGCGGGTGAGCGAGGACCACATTCTGGAATTCATCAAGGACCACGAGAACAAGTGATCGGGAGATCTCCGGCCTATTGAAATTGTGTCTGACGCAGTTTCTTTTGGCCGGCCGCGACCCGATCGGGATCAATGTTGGTAGCAGGGCCTTATCTCTATTCTGATAATTTTTCTTCTGCTCCCAAACAACTATCCAGAACCTATCATAATCCGTGAGAGGGCGGCGGGAGCACTCGGAGGTGACACGGTATCAACCGGGTCTGTGCTCCCTCCTTTCCATCCAGGCTGCAAGTGATAACGGTAGGCAGCCGATTTCTATTTTGGGCCATTGGGGGCCAAGCGGCCCGAGTGACCGCCGCGATGGGGTGCGAAGGTAACGAGTTGCTCTCAAGCAACTCGTCCGAGCCCCACATGCGTCGCGGGAACGAGTCACCGAGCGTCTGCACTTGTACGGTACTCAGCGAACGGGACCGATGGCATCAGCCATGTGTCCCGGAGCGTGAAGGAAACAGGCGATGACGAGGAGTATCACGACGAAGTCTCGGCCGTCAATAGCACCCCGAGACAATCTGAAAAACCAGGGCATGATGTGAAGACGAGGAGGCCCACAGTGGAGCGAAGCGGAACGAGGACACGAGGAGGCGAACATTCTGCCCGACTGCAATAACAAGTAACTATGAAATTTAATAAAAAATTAGATCAAAAATACGCTCAATATGAGCCCCAAAACGCCTGCGGATTCCTACACAGCGTGCAAAAGCCTCAGCCGTGATTTGAACACGGGACCTGCTGATTACAAGTCAGCCGCTCTGCCAACTAAGCCACTGAGGCGCCATACTAAATTGTCATTTGTCGGTAAAAAAGGTGGTGCATTGGAGCAGGGATTTAACGCAGGTTTCACCGGGTCCACACGGGTTCGCCGTCATACAGGATCCTGGTAATCCGGTGGTACGGGATTGCCGTTGTCCCGTACGGGGACTCCCGCTCGAAGTAATAGGCATCAAGTTTCACAATCTGTTCCCCGGTCACACAGGAGATATCATTCTGGGCCCCGCGGTCAATGTAACAGACTTCAACACGGGCAAATGAGAACCGCTGGTCGTGAAAATATTTCAGGAGTAGCGCATGACTCGTCCTCATTGTCCCCCATTACTCTGGATTTGTTACCCTGACATCCACGTATTATCACATAAGCTAACCGGAGTTCCAGGGCAGGGGGACCTGTCCAGGCCAGCAAGAAATACATTTTTCAGAACCCGGGATATATCACCATACCATGCGACCATTCATCGTCCTTATAGGAATCCTCCTCGTCACCGCGATCATGTTCACCGGCTGTACTACCGAAAAGCCGGGTGGAATGTCGGTACCTACCCCGGTTGACACATTTCCCGTTGTCACTCCGCCAACTACCCCGGTAACACCTTCAGTAACTGGAACCGCAGTTCCGATCGTCACACCAGCAATCGTAGATATTTCTATCCGGGCATCGCCGGAAAAATACAGCCCATTAATGTCTTCCACGGTCGGGATCGGATTAACCCCATTGTATACAGGGTCTCGCCCGGACGTTGTATACAGTTGGAATACCAGTTTTGGTCATTTCGTCAGCTGGAATGCCCCGGGCTGGAACGTCAGCCAGCATGGCAATAGTATCGAAACTACCAACGCGACGATATACTGGACTTACTCTCCTGACGATATGGGAAAAGAAAAACCGCCAGTTACCATCCGCCTCATCATAAAAACACCCCCGCGGACCCATGGCGGGAACGGGACCATCGCCTGGAAAGACCTCCGTATCAACTGGGAAGATACAGATATGGCTGTGATCGAACAGGCAGCATGTGGCATACAGAACTGCCACGGTATGGAGATCAGTTGTGGCCCGCAGGTTGTTGAAATGTGTACGATGGAGTACCAGCTGGGGGATAAATGCCGGAGCCTCGCATCCTGCCAGAATATCAACGGGTCCTGCACCGTGGTAAAACAGGAAGGATATACAAAATGCGTCTCCTGTGTTGAGGAATGCAACAGGACCGCCGGTAATGATCCCGTAAAGGCATTCGACTGCGAAAGCCGGTGTTGATACAGCCACTGTATCAATTCACCTGTTTTTTTTCTTTTCCAAAAGATCACTCCATTTTAACAAAGCTCACACATGGAGGGGATAGACAGAAGTGACGACCGAATTGCCTCGTGAAGAGATTTCATAAGATTGCACGTTGAAATGATCAAACAATCGTTGTATTGAACGGAGTTGAATGAAACTTGCCAGAATTAGCTAAAATGGTCCGATATGTGTGCCTGGAATGTCATTATATTTATGATCCGGTAAAGGGAGATCCCAAAAACGGGATACCCGCTGGTACACCATGGAAAGATGTTCCCGACAGCTGGCGCTGCCCGGAATGCAAAATCCTTAAGGCAAAAAAAGGCGTTTTCAAACCGCTTGATGAATAATATTCTTCCTTTTGCAATTTTTTTTATATGAGCCACCCTTTTTCTCTGAAGAAAAACAAGAGGGACTGGTCACAAAAAATCGCTAACCTGTTGGAGGTCGGATTCTTATGAGTAAGGCTGTGTTTAATCCAGAAATAAAAACCGTCCTTGATCAAATCCTGCCCGGGATTCCTGGTGTTACCCCGGGTAAAATGTTCGGGTACCCGGCATATTACATCCGGGACAAACTGTTTGCATGCATTTACGAAAACGGTGTTGGGATCAAGGTCCCGGGGAAAAGGGCCGAAGACCTTGCAGGTATGCCTGGGTTCACCTTTTTTCAACCGCTGGGACGGGCAAAAATGAAATCATGGATTTTTCTTGAGCGGAGCGAACCAAGGGACTTTTTGAATGAACTTCCCCTGTTTATGACATCCATAGAATACGTTGCATCCACGGCGGATAAGAAGAAGTAATTCTTTTTCATAACCAACCGGATTGAAAGGCACTTTGTGCCAAACGTAAAGTCTGACGGAAACCACCAGGTAAAGGAATGCATGCGAATTTCAAGGGATAACCGCCCTTCGTTCATTCATTAGTTTTGCACTGGTGTGAACCGCATCTGCAGGAACACGGGATTAGGCCTGGTCGAGATCCGCATCGCTGATTGTAAGGCCAGGTTGCAGCGTGGTCCCGATAATTTTTTTCCCACCTGGTATCCATCACTAATCATGGGGAAGAAAACCTGCCTCGTGCTTCTCATACTCATGATTTCATTGATAACCATGGGTTGCCTGGATCCTGCGGCAGAAGCACGGGAGTGGAATAAAAAAGGCGAGAAGGACCATATTATGGGGAGATACGAAGAAGCAGTTTCCGCATACGACCAGGCAATATCCGCTGAACCCTATTATGGAAAAGCGTGGCGGAACCGGGGTCTTTCTCTGGCACTTCTAAACCGCACAAACGAGTCTGAGTTTTCTTTTGATAAAGCGCTTTCAATAGACCATGAGGATATGACAGCCCTGTATTACCAGGCATTATCCCGTTCCCATGCGGGAAATGATCAAAGTGCACTCGACAGCCTGAACATAACCATTGCAGTGAGTCCGAAAAACCGTGATGATGCCATTACCCTGACACAGGCATGGACACTCCGGGGCGATCTCCTCACGAAACTGGGCCATATTGAGGAAGCAAACCAGTCCTACCGGAAGGCACACGAGACCATGATGTCAACGATCTGATGCTTCCCGGGGTTGGAAAAAAGGTGTGGGTTCCCGCGGGATTATTGTTGTTTATACCCGCATGAACCGCAGAACTTTTTGCCGGGTTTGAGATTATTGCCACACACCGGGCATGTCCCGGGGGAACCGGTTTTGGGATCACTCGTGGCTTTGGCCCCGCATGACTCGCAATACTGGTCAGCAGGCTTGACCACTGCCCCGCAGGCGGTACACAAGCTGACCGGTGAACCAGGGGTTTCCTCTTCCTCAACAACCCCACTCATCCGGTTTGCAATCCTGCGGGCTTTCTCCTCTTCTCCCGGTGGTACGGGGATACTGATCTCAAAGGGCCGGAGGATATACAGGCCGACCAGCTGGATGAACGAGAATACCAGAATAGGGGGATGTTTCGCGGTCTCTTTTTCATAGCTGACCCCGTCCATCCTCATCAGGAAGGAGTGGAACGGGTAGACCCCTCCTTCGTAAATAATACCATTATCCGTGATATACGCATCACGTGGTGCCTTAAGGGCACGTTTCCGTTCCAGTTTCGGAGCCACAACGGAGACAATCGCAACAATGATGAGGACAACAAAGAGCATCCCGGCAGTGGCGACCCCGGCTTCCCCGCCGAAGATGATCATAAGGACCATCCCGATAACAAGGAAACCACCCACTACATAGAGGAGTGCCCTGTTGTTCTCCATGTAACCCACATATTCACGTTCTGCACTCTTTCGGGTTTCATCCTCAGGATAGACCCAGTGGGCAAGCAGGTTTTTCCCCCCGAGAATGTCATCCATCGCTCTCGCACGGGTAAAGAACAGCAATGCAACCGCAAACGAGCAGAGCGTCAGGAAGAAGGAGATAAACGAGACCGCATACCCACCGGACATCCCGTCCATTCCACTGCCGACGAATATTAAGATAACAAAGAGCACCGCCAAAATCAGCGAGATATATACCCATTTCCACTGGCTGTTCTCCATTATTCACCATCCTTTTTTCTAGTCAAGAGGCTGGGCTTTCCATATGCTCCGGCAATCAATACAAGCCCGAAAAGAACAAAAATAAAGGTCGCTGGGTTTAGCGGGGCCTTTTTCGTTGTTGTTGCCGGTACTGGTGTAGAGGGATGTTCCGTTGTGGTTACCGTGGTACGCCGGTATGTTGCAGCCTCATTCCCACGCCCGAGCTGGGTGAGAATGTCTGCCTTTAAGTTGTTTGAATCCCGGTCAGATGGGTCCAGTACAAGTGCCCGGTCTACCGCGGTCAGTGCCTCCTGTGGGCGGTTGAGTTTTGTCAGGCTGTAGGCCTTCAGGTACCAGGCAGCCATAAATGACGGGTCATATTTAGTCGCGTTCGTATATGCTGCGAGGGCCTCATCATAACGCCCATTCTGCAACGCGTTCTGGCCTTCATACAATGCGAGCGATGCATCATCAATCGAATGGAAAGACTGGACATCCGCGTACTCCGGTGACATATTAGACGAAATATTCACCCCTGATACCGAAAAGGGCACCAGGACGAGAGATAGGATGACGATTCCCCACCTGATAGCTGTAAACCCCTGCATAGCAGGGGTTTCAGCAGGGGAGGATATTAATTTTTATACCTGCTTTTTCGGGACCCCTGGATACCCCAGACAAGGAATTCAATCCTGGTCAGGAGGACAAGATGTTCGGGGTCTGGGGTTTTCGACTACAGAAGATGCCAGGTACCCGGCGATCGCCGAGGTCTTGTTGAGAACTTCGTGCCGGGTGATGCCCAAGAGCAGGCCGAGCTTGTGGGTCGCGAGCCGAAGCGCCTCCTCGTTCCGCTTCCGCTCAGTGATGTCGATAGCCACACCCCGGAACTTCGAGGTGACGCGTCTCCCCTGAGGAGATATGCTGCGCCAGGTTTCGCATCGAAGTCAGCCGCCCCACCTCCGTTCCCAGGTCGGTGATCGATCGCCCGATAACCCCATCCAGCAAATAGCTCATGAGCGGCTCGATCAAGGGGCAGATATACCGGAATCTCCCCTATAGAACCAAGTTCCTAGATCATGTCCAGCGAGGTGTTCACGAGGTACCGAAAACGTTCTTCGCTCTCTAGCAGGGCGTCCCCGGCCGCTTTCTCGTTGGTGATGTCCTGAGCGGGCGAACCGAACCGGAACCCCTTGTCATTCTTGATGGGAAAGTTGACATGGCGCATGAAGAGCCGGATGCCGTTGGGGCTTTCGGTTTCAATGATCATCGGTCCCCTGGTCCAAATCCGCCGGCAGGATTCCCCCATCACCCCCTATCGTTATCTCTGGTTTCGGACTGAGTTTACCGGTATAATCTCCCCACGGCTGGTCCTGAAGGAGGATATCAGCGATAGCGATACCCCAGAGATTGACACAGTACTTTTCCGGATCGGGAGCCTCCCAGCTCCACCACTCCCTATACCACTGCTCCGCTTTATTTGCAGCCTGGCCCCACCCCTCAGGGCTCTGATTTGTGCCAACCGTATACATTTCATAGAATGCGGTGCCGAAGAGGTGATACCAGGGCCCCGAAAAATCCTCCGCAAAATTCTGCTGCGGATAATTCACCTTCGGTGTTCCTGGAGCACCATCAATGATCCGGAAACCTCCCCGGATGGTTGTAAACACCGACCTGAATGTCGGGGTATTCATTGGATTTACCCCTGTTCTTGCATTCGAACCGATCCGTGCAAAGGATCGGAGCGTATTGTGAGCAAGCAGCAGTGCAGCTCCGATATCTCCCTGCGTCTCGACAAGTGACAGGTAAAACACCTCCCCCGGAGAGATCTGTTTTGTGCCGCCCGCCCCCTGGAGAATTCTACCCGGGGCTAAAATTTTGACAGCAAGAGAAGCTTCTGTTCCATAGGGGGTACCCCAGGGAGGGTTTTTATCCGTGCTGGTTCCCTCTATCCAGGTCTGAATAGAATTTTCTTTCTTTTTTGGCGGTGGAGTTTGCGATACTGGCCCCAGGGGCTTGGAGTAATCGTCTTTCTTCCGTAAGATTCCCCTCAACTCTTCGGAGGTAGTAAAATAATATTGGTCTTCAATCCGTTCTGGAGAACTATGCCCGAAAAGGAACAACCCTGCAGATGTCCTTTGTGTATCGCTCTTGGCCTTAAAGCCTAAATGGGCTCTTTGGGGAGGGGTGGCATTATATTTCTCGATGGCGTCCCTGAATCCTTTCAGGACGGTTGCGTAGTTCGTCCGGAGATGGGTCTCCTCCTTCAGGTCAACTGGGTTTGTCATCCATTCGAACTTCACACCAAAGCAGAGTTGGAACCACCGGGAAAGCTTGATGTTCACCCTGACATCGGTGGAGACCTGGCTGGTTCCGGCGCGGGCCGTAATCCGCACTACCTCATCGAGTTCGAGATCAAATTCCTTCGGATCCGACAGGACTCCCGTATTCTTGTTGAATGCCGCTTCTGACCCCTTTTTCTGGTTGACCTGGAAGAAGTGCCGGTATGGGGACGGGGACAGCGTCGTATGATCAAGGATCGAGGACTGCTCCAGAGTAATTTCAACGCGTGCTTCCGGGGCATCGACGACCGTTCCATCGTCCAGTTCTTTCCGCGGTATAACGTCGATGAACTCGCAGTTCTCTGCCGTCAGATCCAGTTTATTCCGGCTGATCCAGAGGATGTACCTGACGATCCTGGGCTTTTTCTCATCAGGTTGAGGCGGTTGTTGAGGTAGCGGAGGAGGGGGCGATATCTTCTGAGGCGGACCCCCTGGCGGAGCGGGGTTCTTTCCCGATCCTTTCCTGATGATCGCTGCCCCCCCGACCACTGCAGCCCCCGCAACAGCCGCACCAATCACAACCACCCAGGGTATCTCGGGTTCTTTCGTAGGTTTAACCGGGTCGGAGACTCCCGATCCCGACATACCGTCACAGGCGGCACAGCCAGAACTTGACCCCGCCCCGCCATTTGACAACAGGTAGCTGATGGTCACAGGGCCGGTATTCTCATCGGTATAGAATTCCCAGATTCCACACCCACCTTTCGGGGACAGGTCTGACGGATTGCTGTCAGCTCCCGGGAACACAGGCCTGATCTCCCAGCGAATCACCGGTCCACTATCACCGTAATAGTTGCTCGCAATATCGCCATTATACTCAATCCAATACCTGCTGCCTGGTGATGCCGATACTTCACGGAAATTGGAGACTGTCATTCCCGGAGGGACGCAGAACTGAACATAATTATGAGAGGAAGAGGCCGTTATGGTATGAGTTCCCGGGGTGGAATCCGACGAGGCAGCCAGAACGGGGACTGAGCAGAGCGTGATAAAAATCAACACGAGAAGGAGGCTCTTTCGGGTCCTGGCTGTTCGCATAATGGGGGCGAGTGTCGCATCCCTGTCATCTCTCAATCCTGCAGGGCCGGACAACCGGTCCGGTGTCTTCCGAAACGACATCCACAATTGTAATAACCAGCACCGGTTGTCCATTCTGATGCTCCTGAAAGATAATCCCCCTCATCTGCAATAAGCATGTGCAGACAAACGTAACGCATAAAAATTCCGTCCCAGCATGTGTTTAATAACGGAAAGACAGGTCGCAGGTACGGGGGGGTTGCCTGGATAAATGCCGACGGTGCAGGTAATGTACCACCATCCTCGGTTACTTTCCACGCTGTTGCAGTAAATTAGTCAAAATGATGGTAAAATTATTATTGATAACTGGAGAATGTAGATCCCGATTTTATCTGGTGTAGTTTGTTGATCAACAATAGTTAGAAATCCCGAAATAGTCCCGGGCACCTGCTACAAGGACTACTATCCCAGATACATCCCTCTGTACAGGGTCAGATAAGTATTATCGTTAAAGGATAGAACCTGCAAAACATTACATTTCATTCAGATTAGTAATTTGGTAGAAAATGGGGCGTTTTATTAAATCTTTGTGCCACATGAACCACAGAATTTTTTACCCGGGGTCAGGGGGTTTCCGCAGGATGGACATA
>Ga0194039_1000064_pt1 | contig 67975 bp, 68 predicted proteins | sample JunL228m_MetaG_FD_148679 | JGI IMG/M metagenome (GOLD analysis project Ga0194039, IMG submission 148679) | Anoxic zone freshwater microbial communities from boreal shield lake in IISD Experimental Lakes Area, Ontario, Canada - Jun2016-L227-8m | ecosystem: Environmental > Aquatic > Freshwater >...
AACTCCATCGGGGGGAAGTTGCATCCCCTCGATTTCGATATTGGCCGTAGGGAAACCTATCGTGGCTCCGATTCCCGCCCCGCTAACAACCCTGCCAACCAAGAGAAAGCTTCTGCCAAGGCAGGCCGAAGCTTCTGTAAAATCCCCATTGGCAACGGCTCTCCTGATCCGCGTGCTGCTGATCGGCTTCCCTTCGACCTCCACCGGGGGAATGCTTGCCACAGCAAATCCAAGCTTTTCTCCCAGTTGTTTAAGCAGCGTGATATTCCCTGCACCCCGATGACCAAACGACCATTGCGATCCAACGCAAATTTCGTGAAGGGATGCAGGAAAACCTCGTATAAAATCCTCAGCGGAAACCGAAGAAAGCTCGGGAGTGAATTCCAGTAGCAGCACAACGGGCACCCCCATCCGTTCCAACAGTTGCATTTTTGTTCTGTTGCTTGTCAGCAATCTGGGCGCAATCTCTGGTCGCGTGACGCAGGCAGGATGACGGTCAAATGTCATCACCACAGGAATTCCATCAATGCGCTCCGCTTTATCCATTGCACAACGGATCAGTGCCTGATGACCGAGGTGAAGTCCGTCAAATGTTCCTGCCACCAACACCAGCGGTCCGGAGACACTCTTGAGATCAGCGATGGATCGCAGAATTTTCATGGATGCAAAAAACACACCAGATAAGCAGGATGGCAAAAAAGCAGAAGTCTCGATCTTGCTTATCCCTCCATCCTTGTGAATGTTTTTTCACTCCGGGTTCCGCCTTCAGGCTCCACGAAGGCGTGAGACCTGGGGCAGGGTCAGCAGTTTGCTTAGGATTTCCTCGCGGGAAGCAGTCTTGAGTTCCGAGGCAGGAAAGGCCTGATCGACATCGAGGCGGCCCGATTTGGTGCGGCGGAGGGCGCGGAGATGAGCGCCACAACCGAGGTCATTTCCAATGTCATGCGCGTAGGTACGCACATAGAATCCTTTGCTGCAGATCACGCGAAAGTCGATTTCAGGAAGCCTGGCTTCCAGTATTTGATGGGCATAAATGTGGACAAAGCGTGGTTCCCTCTCAACGGTTTTGCCTTGACGGGCAAGTTTGTAAAGGGCCACGCCATCCTTCTTGATTGCAGAAACCATGGGGGGAAGCTGATAGAAGTCCCCATCGTATTTTGCGAATGCGGACTCGAGCTGCTCCAGCGAAATCTCCGGTACCAGAAGGGATCCGACCACCTCTCCATCAGCATCCTGTGAGTCGGTAATTTCACCCAGTTTCATTGTTCCGACATACTCCTTGTCCTCACTCATGAGAAGATCCTGTATCTTGGTGCCCCGCCCAAGCGTCAGTAGCAGCAGTCCGGTGGCCAACGGGTCAAGTGTCCCGCAATGACCTATCTTCTTGGTTCCAAGCACTCTCCTGGCAATGGCCACGACATCGTGGGAAGTCATTCCCGAGGCCTTGTCAATCGGCAGGACGCCATCAATCACTGAATCAGTACGCATGAGGATAAAGGTTGTTAATGCCCGGTCTTTTTGATCGCCGCACAAATGGCACAAAGAACCCGTTCCTCGACTTCGTGCAACTGCCCTTTGATTCTGGCTCCGGAGGCCATCCTGTGACCGCCACCACCGAACAGTCCACAGAGTGCGGAAGCATCAAAGTCTGCATCCTTGGAGCGCAAGCTAAGGCGAACCTTCCCATCTGGAAGTTCCTCAAAAAAAGCCGCAGCCTTGACTCCCTCTACCGAGCGCAGGTGATCGATGATTCCTTCGTTATCTTCGGAAACGATCCCAAGACGGGCAATATCAGCCAAGGAAAGACAAAAACTTGCCACGCGGTCATCGCAGGTGAAGCGCGCATTGATCAGGGCATGACGAAGCAGTTCTAGGCGGCGACGCGGCTGACTCTCGTAGAGCAATCTGGAGATTTCAGCAACATCGACTCCATGACGGATCAAGGCCGCGGCAAGCTCGAAGGTTTCGGCTCCAGTACCCTGATATTGGAAGGAACCGGTATCGGTGGAAATCGCTGCAAAAAGATTCACCGCCATTTCCTGGGTGATGGAAATATCCTCTTCGAGGAACGCCTTGGTCAGTATTTCTCCCGTGGCCGGACGATCGGGATCAATAAGGTTAAGATCTGCATACCCCTCATTGCTCCTATGATGATCGATACAAATCCAGAGTGGGGCACTGGCAGCAGAAGCCACGGTGCCAAGCCGTTTTTTTATCGATGTATCAAGGGTCAGCACAGCGTCAAAAGATACCGTCGAATCACTGGGCTTTGTCACCAATTCCGAGCATGGCAGAAAGGTAAATTTCTCTGGCATGCCATCTTCATTCCACGCAGTGACTTCGTGCCCCTCGTTACGCAGCCATATTGCCGCGGCGATCGTGGATCCCAAGGCATCTGCATCAGGTCGCAGATGACTCGCAATCAGAATGCGGCGGCATCCCCTCAACGAATCACGAATTTCTGCAAACGAGGCATTCCTCATCGTGCTCCGGGGTGGTCTTGCTTGTGCTCATCGCCAGGTGCCTCATCGGGAGGGAGTGTCTGTTCAATTTCATCGAGAAGGTTGAGTACACGCGTTCCCCTCTCGATCGATTCATCCAACTGAAAATGCAGATGAGGCGTATACTTTAGGATGACCCTTCTGGAAAGTTCATGCTGAAGGTGCTGGCGCTTCTCATTGAGCACTTTGAGTGCCTCATCCTTCTGCCAGTTGGTGCCAATCACACTGATGAAGACATGGGCATTCTTGAGATCAGGCGTGATATCCACGGCGCGCACCGACACGAGAGGTGCTTCAAATTTGATTTCCCGTCCGATGATAACACCAAGTTCCCGCTTGATCAATTCACAGACTCGTAGCAACCGGAGTGACATAATGAGATAGATGTCCCCGGAGAGAGCCGGGGAATGTGAAAAATTGAGTTACAGTGCCTGGGCGACCTTCTCAAGCGTGTAACACTCGATGATGTCACCAACCTCGTATTCCGAAAAATCCCCGAGTCGAATACCGCACTCAAGGCCGGCACGCACTTCTTTGACATCCTCGGTGAAACGACGAAGCGTGGAAAGACCCCCGTCATACACAGCTTGACGGCGGCGAAGAACACGGGCGCGGGCGGTACGCGAGATACGGCCATCCGTTACCATGCTGCCTGCGACCACTCCCTTGGTGAGATCGAAAATCTGCTTCACCTCCGCATGGCCGATAATGGCTTCGCGAAGTTCCGGATCCAGGAGTCCTGTCATCGCATCGCGCATCTGATCGACAAGTTCGTAGATAATACTGAACAATTTGATCTGAACACCTTCCTTGCGGGTCGCGCTGTTGGCACTGTTCTCGACCTTAACACCGAAGCCTATGACGATCGCATCGGAGGCACTGGCAAGCAGGACATCACTCTCGGTGATCGGTCCAACGGCGGCATGAATCACTTTGAGATCGATCTTCTCCTGAGGGATGTCATTGAGTGTTCCTATGATCGCTTCGAGAGATCCCTGCATATCGGCCTTGATGATGATCTGAAGAATCTTTTTCTGATCGGCCTCAAGATTGGCAAAAAGATTCTCCAAGGTCGCCCTCTTCGGTGCTGCCAACTTCTCTTTGCGGAGGGCTTCCAGCCTCTCCTCGCTGAGTTGCCGAGCGGAGCGCTCATTCTCCATGACCACAAGTTCGTCGCCAGCGTTGGGAAGACCGCTCAGTCCAAGCACTTTGGCGGGCATCGCAGGGCCTGCCGATTTGAAGGGTTGCCCCTCCTCGTTGATAAGTTGCTTCACTTTGCCCCAGTAGCAACCGCAGATAAATGAATCACCCACGAATAGTGTGCCGGAATTCACGATCACGGTGGCTGTCGGACCCCGACCGGCCTCGACCTGTGCCTCAATCACGCTTGCGCGGGCGGGTTGATCAGGGTTGGCCTTCAGTTCCAGAACTTCGGCCTGAAGGGACATCATCTCAAGGAGATTCTCAATACCGGCACCAGTGTGGGCGGAGACTTCGCAAACGACGGTTTCACCACCCCAGTCTTCGGGAACGAGTCCTTTTTCCTGAAGCTGCTGCTTCACGCGATCCGTGTTTGCCGTCTTGAGGTCGCATTTGTTGATGGCGACCATAATGGTGACTTTTGCCGCCTGGGCATGACTCAATGCCTCCAGAGTCTGGGGCATCAGGCCATCATCGGCTGCCACGACAAGCACCACGATGTCAGTGACATTCGCTCCACGCGCACGCATGGCGGAAAATGCGGCATGACCCGGCGTGTCAATGAAAGTAATGGGGTTGCCCTTCCAGTCGATGCTGTAGGCTCCGATTCGTTGAGTGATGCCACCGGCCTCCCCGGAAGCAACCTTGGCGCGCCTGATCGCGTCGAGAAGAGAGGTTTTGCCATGATCAACATGCCCCATGAATGTAATGATCGGTCCGCGAAGTTTTTTCTCCTCTGGTTTTTCTTCAATCGGCTTGGGAGGTTCAACAATAACCTTCTCTTCCTTGTGAACCCCTCCTCCTGCAACACGTTTTTCGCGCTCAAAGACAAAACCATAGGTCTCGCAGAGCTTGGAGGCGATTTCCGGTTCGACGGACTGGTTGATATTGGCAAAAATCTGCATCCCCATCAGATCCTTAATAATCTTGAAGGGAGGGACTTCCAGTTGCGTTGCAAGCTCCTTGATCTGAATCGGAGGCTTGATGTGAATGACCTTGCGCGGATCAATGATCACGGGAGCCTCCGCATCAACAGCGACCTCCTCGCTCTTCTCAGCAGAGACAGGGACCCCCAGGGTCAAAGGTGTCTCATCATTCCGCTCTCCGATTCGCGGCAGAGCCTTGCCGGTCGAACTAACGCGCTTTTTTGGCGCAGGATCATCAATGAGAGAGAGCGTGGGAAGTTCCGCGGTCTTGAGCTTCTGGGGTTCGTCAGCCAGTCCATCCGATTTTCCCTTTACTTCAGCGGCTTCCTTGGAGGAAGAAGCTGAAACTTTGGCTGACCCCCTTGATCCTGAAGATCGGGCAGACGAAGATCGGACTCCGGTTTTGGAAGTGGAGTTCCTGGATCCCGGCCCGGTGTGGGATGAGGATTTGGATTGGGAGAGTTTGGTGGCCATTATGAAATTTGAATTGTGTGCGGTTTCTTTCCCACAAAGGGAAATGGACCGTTACAAGGCCTCAGAAACCTCCTGCTGGATTAGTGTCGGGTCAGTACGGTTTCCGCCTGCCTGTTTTTTTGCGGCGCTCAAGATGGCCTCTGCCTTCTCGAGACCGCAACCGATCGATCCATCAATGTCGGATGGCTGAGCCGTAAGGATCGCTGCAATATCGTTCATGCCTGCGGCGGCAAGAGTCTTGGCCTCTTCTTCGCTAATGCCAAGTGCCAAGGCGAGCTGATGGGCAGCACCACCCATCTGTTGCTCGAATGCCTGCGCAGCAGTGCGATCCTCGGCAATATCTATTTCCCAACCGGTGAGTCTGGATGTCAGGCGGGCATTCTGACCGCGTTTTCCAATGGCCAGGGCCAGGTCTTCCTTGTCCACGGCAATTCGCAGAGTGTGTGTGGCCTCATCAACCTCAATGCCGCGGATGCGGGCGGGTTTGAGAGCCTCCCGGGCAAACTCTTTAGGATCCTCATACCACCGAATGATGTCGACCTTCTCGTTGTTAAGCTCGCGGACGATATTCTTCACGCGGGCACCGCGCATGCCGACGCAGGCACCGACAGGATCAACTTTTTCATTGGAGCTATGAACGGCAACCTTGGTGCGAAAACCCGCTTCACGTGCGATGGATCGCAATTCCACGGTATGGTCTGCGATTTCACTCACCTCAATTTCAAAAAGGCGGCGGATAAAGTTGGGATGGCTTCGGGAAAGAATGATTTCAGGGCCGCGCTGACCGTTTTCAACAGCCACGACATAGGCTCGGATACGATCTCCTATGGAGTATTCCTCGGTGCTCACGCGCTCACGCGATGGCATGATTCCCTCGAATTTTCCCAGATCAAGCACGACATCACTGCGATCAAACCTCCTGACCGTACCGCTTACGATCTCACCGGCCCGATCCTTGAATTCCTCGTAGATCATCTCTTTTTCGATCTGGCGGATGCGTTGAGCAATAGCCTGACGGGCAGTCTGGGCAGCGATGCGGCCAAAATCACGGGGAGTGACCTCAATCTCAACCTCCTCACCAATCCGGACCTCTGGATTGATGAGGCGCGCCTTGGAGAGAGAGATCTCTTCCTGCGGATTGACAACTGTTTCCACCACAAGCGGTTTGGCAAAGGCACGGATCTGGCCGTTTTTGGGATTAATATCGATGCGAACCTCACGGGAACAGGCAAAGCTCTTCTTTGACGCGGCAACGAGTGACGAGGAAATCGCCTCAATGAGGATTTCACGTTTAATACCTTTTTCGCGCTCGAGGTAGTCGAGCATGGCGATAAATTCAGAGTTCATGGAAGTAGAAATTCCCGACGCACAGGTCAGGAAGTGTTCCAGGACAGTGTGTCGGGGGTTGGTGATTATGCCCACAGATAGGCAGATGGTCAACCGAAAGAACTATGAATCATAACATCTGATCGATAAGTTCGAAAAAAATGAGGCGGTCATTCCTATGTGTTGGCAAGACTAAAGACAGATGACTGTCTCTGATGAACAGATCGCTAAAGTCACCGATGCGGGTAGAAAATCAGGGAGTTCAGCTGAAATAAGGGTAGAAAGGCCATCACCTCCATCCCTGTTTACTCAAAAGTTTTGACCTATCCGCCGGGTGACTTCATGGTGCCGACTTCGTCCATTTCTGATCACAGTTCATTTCTGCAATGCCCTCATCCTTCACCTATCTCTCGACCGTGCGTCAGGATCATCACGCAGGCTACTCCTGGATCAATAAATCGGAGTGGTTTTGGGCTTTGTTATTGCTAGTCACCCTTTGGAAGGTTCTTGCGGCTTCGAAAATGGGTCTCATTTTTGATGAATGCTATTACTGGGAATGGTCGCTGCATCCCCAGGCGGGTTATTACGATCATCCCCCGCTTACAGGATGGCTCATCGCCTGCGGTCGTTCTCTCTTTGGACACAGCACATTGGCAGTGCGGTTCTGGGCTATTGTTGCAGGTGTGATGCTCGCTTTAACCGGGCGACTGCTGGCCTTTCAAATGTTCGGGCCGGAGACAGGAAATCGTGCAGGCATCTTCCTGCTTCTCGCACCGATTTTTGCTGGCAACTCGCTGCTGATGACACCCGACACCTTTCTGATGCCAGCCTGGGCTCTTGCGGTATTTTTCGCTTGGAAGGGGAGCCGTGAACGCTCGGCCTTTGCCTGGTGGTTGGCCGCCGGAGCCGCCGCGGGTCTTGGGATGCTCAGCAAATACACCATGGTACTCTACTACTGTGCCCTGGGGGTGCTCTGGGTGAGCACACCGGGACGACGGGGGCGCCTCTTTCTTGGTATCTCCGCAGCGGCCCTCGTGTCGCTACTCTTCTTCCTCCCCGTGATGTGGTGGAACAGTCAACATGACTGGATCTCATTCCAGAATCAGATGCGGCATGGATTTTACAATGAGCACGGGAGTCTTATTAAATTCCAGAACCTCACCGACTACACCGCCTTTCTCGTCATCCTTGTCTCTCCGATTCTTGGTCTTTTCTGCTTTCGCTCGGCAGCAACCCGTCTTCTGGATGAACGCTATAGGTTTCTGGCGATCTTTTACTGGACGGTGGTACTCTTCTTCGCCTTTGCCGCCGCAAAAGCCCATATTGAGGCCAACTGGCCGATGGCTGCATTTGTCACCGGACTTATTCTTGTAGCGGCTGATTGGGAACGCTATGGAAAAGCATGGCGTCATGCAGCATTGATCCTTCTGCTCGTTGCCGATGGAGGTGCTGTAATTGGGGTTGGATATCTCTGTCTTCCAAACGATTCGCCGATTGCGATTCAAAATCTTTCCTTCAACACGGAATTTCTGAAAAACTGCCTCAGTCCTATTCCGCAATCGGAACAACTTGCTGTCTCGGCGCAGAAAAATTTCGGTGAATTGCAAACCCGCCTTGAGGAGTTCCTCAGTCCTCAGACCGTGGCTCGCACCGTGGCGGAGGAATTCAAAAAGTCAGGCGCAGACTTTCTCTGTCTTTCAAGCTATCAGCTTGCGGGAGTGATCTCTTTCTACGCACCGGAACTGGAACCCGTGATGTGGCTCCCTTATCTCGGGCGCTATCGGTTTCCCTGGATCAATGATCAGGGATGGGCTGGAAAAACAGGCCTGACCGCCGAGTGGCCTCACAGTGGACCCGATTACAGCGTCCTCTTTCGCGAATACTCCCAACAGAGCCTGCTGGATCTGCCAGGCATCAATCGTCCGGTAGTTCTTCATATCGGAAAGAACTACATGCCCGAACGGGTGAATTATCGCCCCGGACATTGACGACGATGACGCGCAAGGAAAGATCAACGGTATTATCGGTGGAACTCCCGCGAATCTATCCGACTGCCCACTGTGAGCTGAAGTTCGCAAACCCTCTCGAACTTCTGGTCGCCACCATACTCTCAGCCCAGTGCACGGATGTCCGCGTCAACATGGTCACTCCGGTTCTCTTTGCCCGCTGCCGTGATTCAGCAGACTATGCATCCATCCCTCAGGCCGAACTCGAATCGATCATCCATTCCACCGGATTTTATCGTAACAAAGCCAGATCAATCCGGGCGATGGGAGCAGCTCTGATCGAAAAGCACGCAGGCGAGGTTCCTCAAAGCATGTCGGAACTTTCAGCCTTACCCGGAGTCGGGCGCAAGACTGCCAATGTTGTTCTGGGGAATGCCTTTCATCTCAATGAAGGAATCGTCGTCGATACACATGTGAGCCGAGTCTCTCGACGCTTCGGCCTCACCACCAATACCGATCCGGTGAAAATCGAAAAGGACCTAATCCGCCTCTTCCCCCGTAATCAGTGGTGTGATTTAAGCCACTGGATCATCTGGCACGGACGTCGTCGCTGTAACTCCCGCAATCCTGACTGTACGGGGTGTGAACTTCGAATGCTTTGCCCGAGTGCTGACAGACCAGACCGATTCCTCGGAAGCTAACGACGAAAAAGGCCGGGCTTTAAAAATTAGCTTCTGTAAAAATCATCCAAGGCGATCCGGATTTTTATCGCTAATTCGTAAACAGTCGGAGCTCTCAGGAGATTGCCATAATGCCGGTGAACCAGGGTGTTTACTCCTCACCTTTTGAGAGCTTTGTCAGGACGCTCAGATCCTCCAGCGTAGAGGTGTCTCCCGTCAGGGAATGTCCACCGGCGACCTGCTTGAGAAGACGGCGCATGATCTTGCCACTGCGGGTTTTGGGAAGCATTTCTGTGAATCGGATCTCGTCGGGTTTGGCAATGGGGCCGATCAATTCTCCCACATGTTTGCGGAGTTTTTCCTTGAGGTCACCACCGGGTGCATGACCTGCACGCAATGTCACAAAAGCCACGATACCCTGCCCCTTGATCTCATCAGGGCGACCGACAATGGCCGCTTCGGCAACAGCCGGATGACTGACCAAGGCGCTTTCCAATTCGGCTGTGCCAAGGCGATGTCCGGCCACATTGAGGACATCGTCGATACGGCCGACTATCCAGAAGTTACCCTGCTTGTCCCGCCGGGCTCCATCTCCTGTGAAATACACCCCCTTGATTTCGCCCCAGTATTGTTTCTTATAGCGGGTCTTGTCCCCGTAAATACCACGCAGCATGGAAGGCCATGGCTTGCGGATGACGAGTTTGCCTCCTTCTCCATGTGGAACTTCATTTCCATGATCATCAACGATGGCGGCATCGATCCCGAAGAATGGCAGCGTCGCTGTTCCGGGCTTGCAGGGCGTGGCTCCGGGAAGAGGGGTGATCATGTGCGCCCCTGTTTCAGTCTGCCACCATGTGTCCACAATGGGGCAGCGACCATGTCCTATATGATTGTAGAACCACATCCATGCCTCAGGATTGATAGGCTCACCGACTGTGCCCAGAAGACGGAGTGACGATAGATCATGCGCGTCAGGATATTCATCCCCCCATTTCATGAAGGCCCGGATGGCCGTGGGCGCGGTGTAAAAGATGGTGACGCCGTATTCAGCGATCAATTTCCAAAAGCGATCGGGTTCGGGCCAATTGGGGGCCCCTTCGTACATCAGGCAGGTTGCTCCATTCGACAAGGGGCCATAAACAAGATAGCTATGGCCGGTGATCCATCCGACATCCGCCGTGCACCAATAGACATCATCCTCACGAAGATCGAAGACATATTTGGTCGTTGTGTAGGTACCGACAAGATATCCTCCCGTGGTATGCAGAATCCCCTTTGGCTTACCCGTTGATCCGCTGGTGTAGAGGATGAAGAGTGGATGCTCGCTATCGAGAGGCTCGGGCGGGCAATCGGCGGTGACATACTCCATCTCACGGTGCCACCAGACATCCCGCCCTTCCTCAATATGAATGTCACTATGGGCACGGCGAAACACAATCACCCGTCGCACGGCATCGCTGTCCTTGAGCGCATGATCGACATTTTGCTTGAGCGTGACGAACTGACCGCGACGGTATCCTCCGTCCGCTGTCACCACCACCTTGGCCCCGCAATCAGCCAGTCGATCCTTGATACTCTCCGCGCTAAAACCACCAAAGACGACGGAATGAACCGCCCCAATGCGGGCGCAGGCGAGCATCGCTATCGATGCCTCAGGTATCAACGGCATGTAGATCAGGACACGATCACCCTTCTTCACATCATTTCGTTTGAGAACATTGGCAAATTTACAAACCTCACGATGAAGCTGATGATAGGTAAGAACCCGCTTTTCTCCGGGTTCGCCCTCCCAGATAATCGCAGCCTTATTGGCTCGAGGAGTCGCAAGGTGACGATCCAGGCAGTTCTCAGACGCATTGATCTTCCCTCCGACAAACCACTTGGCATAGGGCAGCTTCCAGTCCAGAACCTTACTCCATTTTTTCTGCCATTGAAGCTCACCTCCCTCACGGGCCCAGAATTTGTCGGGCTTCGAGATTGATTCGGCGTGAAGCTTCCTGTACTCGGCCATGCTTCCTATGCGGGCTTTTTTGGAAAAAATCGCCGCGGGCTTGAATACCCGGTTTTCAACGAGGTGGGATTCGATGTTTGTTTCGGTATTGTTTTGTGACATGGCAAGTTTGGAGGTCTGCTGATTGAACAGAAAACAGCGAAAAGTGGAAGCGTCTTTCTTGCGCTGATATGATTTTTCCTTTGAGCCTTAAGGCTTATTCAGCATAAGGCTGGAGATGATTTCTGATATCCCATGATGAAGCCCTTTTTCTCACTCATTCACGCAATCCTCTTACTCTCTCTTGGCACCTGTGTTGAGCTAAGGGCAGAACCCTCTCCTGTTTCGGCGCTTCCTCTTAAAACATTATCCGGGAAAAGGAAACTCGTCGTGGGGGTCTACATTAATCAACCGTTCGCCTATCAAAACAAGGAAGGGTATCAAGGGTTCTGCATCGATCTCTGGAAGGAGATCGCAGCCAATCTGAATCTCCAGTTTGAGTTCGTCCCCTATGCCACGGTTTCAGAGGTTCTGAATGCAGCCGGGCAAAACAAAGTTGATGTGGCGCTTGGCAACATCTCGATCACCAGCGACCGCTTGAAGATCGCTGACTTCTCACAACCTTATCTTCAGGGCGGTCTTCAGATCATGGTGGATGAAAAGCGGGCTGCCTCCTGGCAGAGACTTTGGAACGGATTGCGCGACAGCGGGCACCTCAAAATATTTGGAATCGGTATCGCCGTGATTCTGATAGGAACCCTGCTTCTGACCTTCGGTGAACGGCGCTGGAACAAGGAGTTTCACCCTGACTGGCCGAACGGAATGGCCGAGTCATTCTACCATGTGATGTCGATCGCCATGACCGGAAAGAGCACACACAAAGGATTGCCCGGTCCCTTTGGAAAAATATTGGCGGGAATCTGGCTCGCCTTTGGTGTCGGCGTGGTTGCCTATATCACCTCATCGTTCACGAGCGTGATGACGGTCAACCGGTTGCACGGAATCATTGATGGCCCTAAGGATCTGCCGGGCCATCATGTCGGGGCGATCGGAGGTACTCTCTCCCAGAAATACTGCGAAGATCAGAACTTGAACACAACTGTCTACTCGAATCTTCCCGAGGCAGTGAAAGCGCTGACCCGCCATGAAATCGACGCCATCGTCTTTGATGCCATGACACTTCAATGGTATGACAATGCACACCCAGAACTACCACTTACGGAGGTGGGTCCGACCTTTTTGAAAAAGGGATATGGCTTTGCTGTTCCCATCAAAAGCCCGCTCCGCCACGACATCAACCAGTCTCTTCTCAAGCAGCAGGAATCAGGTTTCACTGAAACTCTGCGCAAGCAGTACTTTGGTGAAATCGAATAGGGCACTTTCATCACCGTACAGCCGATTCCACAAAGTGATTTCTCCGCAGTCACGGATGCGAAGCCGCCGCCGGGACAGCAATCAGATCAGAGGAGATTTAATATGGAACTCAAGGGAGACCCTCTTTGATGACCTACTCTCTGCGATCTCAGCACTCCTGTGAGAATACCTCTCCTTGTTTGCCTTAGGTTCAAGGTTGTATCGAGCCGAATCAAAAAATGCTCTGGAACCGTTATCCGGCCTCAATTTTGAAAATCTCCAGCCGAAATCGCTCATGGTAACGGCCTCCATGATGGAGTTGGCAGCAGGCGAGACAGGCAACACGGCGTCTTGGCGCTCTCACCCGTTCATGACTTTCCCCGCAAACCGGGCATCGTAGGCGGTAACGGCGTTTCATGGTGCGACGCTGAAATGGCAGCTGGTGGGTGCGTGCTTCTCCTTCTAAACCAAGATCCCTACAAGCCTGTTTCCATTCGCTTCCATGGGGCTGTGGACGGGGTGAACGGCGTCGATCATGACGGTGCATGGCCAGCAGGTGCGCCAGTTCATGTAATAGGGTTCTTTCGACCTCCTCATCAGAAATTCCGCTCAAAGCGGGATTAAGCCAGATCTCATATCGTGAATGGATTGCTACTCCCGCGGTTGTTCTCATACGGGGGTTCCATCCCACGATAAGTCTCGGCACAAGTTCGGGCGCCAGAGTGGAAATCATCGACCTGGCCCTCTTCTCCAATCCGGAATCACGGTGCTTGGAGTGATGAGATCGAGCAGGTTGAGCGGTTCCTTGGGGCTTTACTCCTCCAAAAAGGAACCGCAGCTGCTTAAAATTCATACACGCACCTGACGGTTTAATACCCGACCCAACGCAGCCAGCGTCGCATCGACATCTCCCTCTGTCGTGTGGCGACCAAGAGAGAAGCGGACGGTGGCCCGTGCCGTTTCCTCCGTCAAACCCATCGCCACTAGCACATGGGAAGCCTGAATGGAACCCACCATGCATGCTGATCCACTCGAAGCGCCGACTCCTTCGAGATCGAGTGCCATAAGCAGCGTTTCGCCATCACATTTTGGGAAACTGACATTGAGCGTGTTGGCGACCAGCATACCACCTTTGCCGTTCCATAAAGCGGTGGAATCAATCGTTGAGATCCCCTGCCAGAGACGATCTCTTAATGAAACCTGACGCATCGATTCGCTCCCTTCTTTCACCTCTCTCCCGGCGCGTTCTGCGGCTGCAGCCATCCCTGCGATCGCCGCCACGTTCTCGGTACCGGGACGGCGTTCATTCTCGTGATATCCCCCATGCTGAATCGCCTCGATGGAGACCCCCGAGCGAAGCCAGAGCAAACCGGCTCCCAATGGGCCGTAAAATTTATGGGCTGTAAGAGAGAGAGCATCGACACCAAGCTCATTGGGAAAGCAAGGAAGTTTGCCATACGCTTGAACCGCATCAGTGTGAAACAAAATCCCGCGCTCCCGGCAGAGTGAGGCGAGTTGTCGGATTGGCTGGATGACTCCGGTCTCATTATTGGCGACCATCACGGAAACGAGCAGCGTCTCCGGCCGTAGTGATTTTTCAAATGCAGGAAGATCAATCAAACCGTCGCTGCCAACCGGAATCTCGGTCAACTCGTACCTATCCTTTTTCGCAAGCGACCGCATGGTGTGAAGCACCGCATGATGCTCGGTCACGACCGTCAGCAGATGATTCTTCGTTGCCGAACGATGCCTGTGGGCCAAACCCGCAAGCGCCAGATTACAGCTCTCCGTTCCACCCGATGTGAAGATAATTTCGTGTGGTTTGGCACCTAAGAGCGAGGCTATCCGGTCACGTGCGTGATCAATGGCCGCACGGGCTTGGCGACCGGCAGCGTGGATGCTCGAGGGATTTCCAAAAAGTTGTCCAATCCAGGGCAACATGGCCTCACGGGCCTCGTCGCAAAGCGGAGTCGTGGCGTTGTGGTCAAAATAGAGCATCTCCGGGATGTTTCCTACGGACGGTGTTACCTATGAGACATAGCCGTTGATCGTCAGCGCACCGTCAGCAAGATCACAGTTGAGCACCCTGGCATGATTCCCGCTACGCTGCTCATACTCCCTGGAAATATCTTCTCCGGCTGCGCTAGCTGTATCACGCCGTACGAGGACAACAATGGCCCCTCCAAATCCCCCACCCGTCATACGGGCCCCAAAAACACCCGGAGTGGAAATGGCGATCTCGACGAGCAGATCAAGCGCGGGGGTGCTATTCTCAAAATTGAACCGCGAACTTTGGTGCGATTCGTTCATAAGTTTCCCCACCGCGGAAACATCACCACGGGCGATCAACTCGATCGTCTGCAGGACGCGTTCATTTTCACCGATGACATGGGCGGCGCGGCGATACTCAAGATCGGACAGGGAACTTGCGGCAAGCATGGCAGAGGTGGCGTCCCGCAGGAAAGAAACTCCAAGTGATTTGGCAGCTGCAAAGCAATGCAGGCGACGTTCATTGTACTCTCCACCAACCAAGGCATGAGGAACACCAGTCTGGATCAGAAGCAGGCAGACATCATGAGGAAAGGAGACCGTCTGAACCTTGTTATCCCTGCAATCGAGAAAAATCGCGTGATCCTGTTTTCCAAAGAGACTGGAAACCTGATCTAGAATGCCGCATTGCATGCCGACAAACTCATTTTCCGCACGGCGGCAAAGCTTTGCCAACTCGATGCCAGGCAGAGCAATATGATGCAACTTCTCCAATAGCATGATCGTGGAGACTTCCATCGCAGCCGAACTGGAGAGGCCGGCTCCGGAAGGAAGGTCTGCCACAAACTCAGCATGAAACCCGCCGACATTGATACCGGCCTCACGCAATGCCGCCACCACCCCCAAGGGATAATCATACCACTCACCACTCCGCACAAATGGTGCGGCGACGGAAACTTCGTGTTGGAGCAATTCACTCCCCATGTGGGTGGAGAGACGAATCGTCCCATCATCCCTCTTCGAACCAGTGACCCGGATACCGTAGGGAAGAGAGGCGGAGAGTACAAATCCCTCATTATAATCGGTATGATTGCCAAGGATTTCTACACGACCGGGAGCAAAGCAGGTGATGGAGGACATTTTCCAAGCCTATAACATACCGAAACAAGTCTGCTAGCAGTTATACCAACGACAACAAGAAGTCCGAAGCCGAAAGCGCTGTAACCTTAAAAAATTGAAATCGGACAGCATCTATCCAGATCGTCATGGGTATCCCCATCGGATCTTTTTCACGCTTCCCTTGCGTTCAGGGAAAAGCTGCGACACGATCATTCACATTTCATGAGTGAAAACATTATTCTTCCAGACCTGCAATCCGCCATCCTCTGTGAGGATGTGAGAGCTGAAATCAGCGGCCAGCAGACACTTGTAGGAGTACTCGGCGCGATACCAACCCCATCCCTGCCGATTGGTTTTTTCAAACTCTGCCTCTGGACCCGCTGGTGCGGGGGAAGCGGCGACTTCGTCCAGAAATGTCTCATCTATGATCCCGAGGAAGACCAGGCCATTGCTCAGGCCGAGATACCCTTCACTCTTGCCGATCTCAATGCCCATGCCACCAATGTCCATTTCTTTGGGGGGGTGCAGTTCCAGAAATATGGCACCTACCATGTTGAAATTCAGCTCGATGACGAAATCCGCCTGCGAATTCCGCTTCCTGTCATTCAAGTGACCCATCCGGGAAACCACCCCCAGTCGGATCGCGGGTTCTAAAAATCAAGGGTCTCTCCATCCTCTGGAATAAGGACATCCTGGATGCTAGGCAGAAGTTCTTCCATCTGGAGTCGGAGAGTGGAACGATTCTCTGCGTAATCTTCGGAGAGATGGACAAGACAGAGTGTCTCGATGGACGCTTCCTGGAGCACTTCGGCCAATTCCTCGGCACGGAAATGAGAGAGTTCGCAGATCAGAACTGAAACCAACCTAACCCCCTTCCCAGAGGATTTGGGAAGCACCGGAACAAGATCCCGTGCCGATGCGAGATCACCGCTGAAGAACGCACAAAAATCCCCGACCACAATCTCCAGCGAATAGGAATCACAAGGACGATCCCTATCAGCTCGAGGCAGTGTACGGTAACATTGCTCGAGATGGAGGTTTCTCTTGGGTGTGAAAGACAATGTCTCTTGGATTTCCACCCTCTCACCGTTTACCCATGGGTACCAGAACAGGGTGAAACCGAGCCCCTCCTCCGTAAGGTAGAGAGCCTCGATCCATGCACGCACGGGAGCTATCATTTCTCCGGGAAGATAGATAGGAAGCGGTTTGGTGCGCTCCCTCAGCATGCACCCCTGAAGAAATGCTGGCAATCCGCCGATATGATCGACATGACCATGGGTGATAAGCACGGCATCAATATCACGCAGCAGGGAACCTCGGTTCTCCAGGAGATGAACACACGGCTCCCCTGTATCAATGAGAAGGTGAAATCCTCCGGCACGAAGGAGAGAACTCGAAAAATAGCGGTCTCCAGATGGGTAGCCTGAGCCTGTCCCCAAAAAACTGATCGTTGCAGTCGTCGTCATCCCTGCAAAATAGGGTTACTCCCTATGGTGGCGAGTGAAAATCAGTTTTGAAGAATTCGCAAAAAACCCGTTCAGTAAAAAATCGCTTTTCTTCTTTGACAGGAGCCGGATGATCTCCTAATCTCTCCAACCTTTCCCTAATTCCGAATGAGTACTTTTTCCGCAAAAGCCGCCGAGGTAAAACGCCAATGGTGGGTAATCGACGCCAAGAACCAGCACCTTGGCCATGTTGCCGTGAAGGCTGCAAACCTGCTCCGCGGCAAGCATAAGGCCATTTTCACACCCCATGTTGACACAGGTGACTTCGTCGTTGTCATCAATGCCTCCGACATCCAGATCGGCGGTAAAAAGGAGACTCAGAAGACCTATATGAGTTTCTCTGGCTTTGTCGGGGGACACAAATCCGAAACCTTCCGTCAGCGCCGTCAACGCCGCCCCGAACTTCTTATTGAACGCGCCGTCAAGGGAATGATCCCTCACAATCGTCTTGGCAGTACGATTTACGGCAAACTCAAGGTCTACAGTGGTTCCGAACATCCTCACGCTGCCCAGAATCCGCAGCCGGTGAAGCCTCTCTGAAACTGATTTCCCCATAACACAAAGATTTTCCAACATGGCCACCGCAACAAAAGCTTCAGAATCAACAGCAACAACGGGTCGCCGCAAAACGGCTGTCGCCCGTATTCAGATCGTTTCCGGAACAGGCAAGATCCGGGTTAACGGACGCAGCTTCGACGAATATTTCCCGACTGTCTCTCAGCAGAACACCGTTCTTAAACCTTTTGAGGCGGTCAACGCCATGAAGAGCTATGACATTGAGGCTAAAACCACCGGTGGCGGACTTCAGGGGCAGGCAGGGGCACTTAGCCTTGCCATTGCACGCGCACTCAATGAATTTAATCCCGAGCATCGTGCAGCCCTCAAGGTTGACGGGCTTTTGACCAGGGATCCTCGTATGCGTGAGCGCAAAAAACCAGGACGCCCCGGCGCCCGGAAGCGCTTCCAATTCTCCAAGCGTTAAAAGCTTGTTGTTACCCTTTCTGCAAAGAGCCTCCCAATTCGGGAGGCTCTTTTGCTTTTTAGGGAGACGCTGAATAAATCCCATGATGGCCGCTGTAGAGCATTTGGGTGTTTTCCTAGGAGTGAAGCGCAGAGGCAATACCCGTGCGGTCTTGCCCCAGCGAGCAACATCGGAAAACGGACAAATACTCACAGCCCCAAGGGGTTGTAGGGATAACAGGCCGGAGGCCATGTTGGCTTCGCGCTTACAGCCCGCATGGGGATGCGCGCGCGAAGCCGTCTTGCCTTGCGGCCCATGGCTTGCCCGGCCGTTGCTTCGCATCCGTTACGGCTTCCCGCAACGGCCTCAATGCGATTTATTCAGTGCTTCCTTAGAGAGTTTCACGCATCATCCCAAGCCCATCTCAGATCCCCATCGAATCCGGACAACCAGATGATATCCCCCTCACCACCCCTGGTTCAAAGATCATGGCTTGAGGCCCTGAAAGCACTCCGGGCCAACCTGCTGCCGGGCATTCTACTCCAACTCCTCATGGCCTCGATGGGTGCCGCCTATCTCTGGAATCCCGCGGCAAGGCATTTCTTTGAAGAGTTGGCCTGCCTGCGTTCTAACTGGGGACTACTATTTTCGTTTTTGGGTACTTCGTTTGCCTCTGCGATCATGCCCGAAGCATTAAGCTTTCTACTTCTGCGGAGGAAGCAAACAGGCACCTCGGGCATGGGTCTGGGAACTCGGCTGCTCTTCGGCATTCCCTTTTGGGGAGCGATCGGCATGCAAGTGGACCTTTTTTACCGTTTGCAGTATCTGATTTTTGGCCCTTCGGATTCCATTTTCATCATCATGAAAAAAGTGCTGGTGGATGCCTTCATCTATTGTCCCGTTCTGGCGGTGCCACAAGCGGTATGCATTCTCCTCTGGAAGGATCACGGCTTCACTCTTCATGGCTTTGCAAACCATACTCCGGCACGATTTTATGCATTAAAGATTTTCCCGGTTCTTATGGCAAACTGGATGGTCTGGATACCGCTGATCTGCATCATCTATGCACTCCCCTCTGCGCTTGGTGTCCCATTTTTTATCGTCGCCCAATCCTTCTGGGTTCTGGTCCTGACGACTCTCTCCAGCCCTTCACCCCAAAATTCCTGAGAACATACCTATAAAATCCCTCGAAGCACATTTAGCATGCGCTTCTGCTTACGGGAGATTGCCAAATCCCTCGGAAGCAACTTAACTCCCCCCAACACGATTCTATGGAACCCACACTTCTTCAAATCCTCCTTCTCGGTCTGGTCCAGGGTGCGGCGGAACTCCTCCCCGTCTCCAGCTCGGCTCATGTAATTGTCGCGGAAAAACTGATCGGTCTCGATCCCGCCAGTCCGGCCATGACCTTCCTGCTGGTCATGCTGCATACCGGAACGATGATTGCGGTCATTGCTTACTTCTGGAAGGCATGGTGTAAAACCTTCTTCGTGAATGCAGCCAGCTTCAAGACAACCGTGTGGCATGTCGGCGTTGCAACCATCGCAACGCTGGTTGTTTTTGGCATCCTGAAGGTGCTCATCGAAAAGGTTCTCATGCATGGCACTTCGCACGATGAAATTGAGGATCTCTTTGGCCATCTACCCCTTATCGGAACGGCCCTGCTCGTTGTCGGACTGTTGATCCTGATCACCGGCCTGATCCGCAAGAACGACGGGACACGCCCGCTTGATCTGACCTCTTCGTTCTGGATCGGCGTGTCTCAGGGTATCTGCCTTCCATTCCGTGGTCTCTCACGCTCGGGTACAACGATCTCAACCGGCGTGCTTCTCGGTATCACCCGTCAGAGGGTTGAGGAGTTTAGTTTTGCCCTTGCCGTCGTCATCACTCCACCAGCGATCGCCAAGGAACTGATGCGGGTATTGAAACATGCGGATTCTGTTTCTTCCACTCCGATCACCCATGTTCAACTGCTGCATCTTCTCGGTCCTGGTCTCTTTGGCATGGTCGGCTCTTTCATCGCCGGAATTCTGGCCCTGAAGCTTCTCTCAAATTGGCTTGAAAAGGGTCACTGGGCATGGTTTGGCTACTATTGCATCGCCTTCTCAGGATTTGTTTTCTTTCTTGCTTCGAGGGGATACTAGAAATTGAATCAACCTCTATGAAGAAGCTCTCCTCCCTACTTCTACTCGTACTTGCCATTTCAGGGTGCAATTCCCTTCAGAAAAAGGAACAACTGCTCAGCGTGGCAGGATTCCGATCAGTGACTCCCTCCACCCCGGCACAGACTGCCCGATTGAAGTCACTCCCCCAAGGGCACCTCACGCCTGTCTCTAAAAATGGAAAAACGCTTTTCGTGCTGGCCGATGCAAAACAGAACCGGTTGTTTGTGGGAAATCAGGCTCAGTATCAGGCCTACAAGCAGCTACGACTCAGCAATCAACTCTCCAGAGATCAACGCGCCACTGCGGATCTCAATGCGGATGCCACTGCGGAATGGGAAGCATGGGGTGGTCTGGACACCCCCTTCCCCTCACCCGATCCCAACTATTAATTACCCCTCCAATGCCATGAAATTAAACCAACTGCACAAACTCGTTATTTGCTCCTCTCTCCTTGTCCTTACCGCCTGTTCCAATGTCGGGGAAAAACGAACCCTTCTGGCCGCAGCGGGATTCCAGACCGTTCCAGCCACCACTCCGGCCCAGGTAGCCCGGCTTCAATCAATCAAATCATCCAAAGTTGTGCCCATGACGGGCAAGAAAGGGACTGTGTATGTCTTCGCTGACAAGGCCAAGAATACACTGATTGTCGGTAGTCCCGCCCAGTATCAGCAATATCGCTCCCTCAAACTCAAACATCAACAGGTGGAGGAGAAACTACTCGACGCACAGGTGAACATGGATAACGCAGACTATAATGCCTGGGGTGACGGTGCCAACTGGGGATGGGGCGTCGCCTCCGATCCCCTCTAATAAAGGCTAAGCCCCTAACGCCTGATCAGGCTCTGCGTTCCTGCGTTATTGATCACAAGATCCAGGATCCGATAACCCGGAAGGGGTTTGGTGCTAAGGCAGTCGAGATTCCCATCCCTGCCAATCACAGCAATCGCGAATCCCTTTTGAACATCGTATGCGGCGGCGGTTGATGAAGGATCGTTTACGAGAGTGAACGGGATGTTGGAAGGGATTCTTCCCCCTTCCTCAGTAAAGGCGGCAAACGCGATGAGTCCCTGGGATGCAAGTCGCTCGTAGCGGCCTTTCAGCTCTTTCATCTGTTTGCGGAAAGCCCCGTCTTTGGGCGATGGAGCTATCACCAAAATCACAGGCTTGCCACGATAGGATTCAAGAGTGAGCTTTTTACCGGCATCGGCACCTCCGGTGAAACCGGGTGCCTTGTTGGCCAGTATTGAAGCCGTTTCTGATGCCGTGGCGGCGATCAAGGGAATGCCTCCGACCATGAATAAGGAGAAGATTCCAAGACAAAGTAGGCGATGGTGTATCATGATGAAATTCACAGCTGGAACCGGCCCCCCTAGACCTTCATGAGTTCCGCATCCTTATGGGCGACATGCTTGTCGATGTCAGCCACATTTTTATCGGTGAGCTTCTGAATCTCCTTCTCGGTACGATCCAGGTCATCCTCTGTGATTTTTCCTTCTTTCTGGAGCTTCTTACTCCCATCCATCGCCTCACGACGGCAGGCACGAATGCGGACTCGTGCTTCTTCGGCCAGTTTGTTGACCGTGCGCACCAGATCCTTGCGTCGTTCCTCAGAGAGTTCGGGGATGCGAAGTCTGATCAACTTACCATCGACGGCGGGAGTAATACCCACATTGCTCTCCAGAATGGCCTTCTGTATGTCCTGAACGGTTCCGGCATCAAAAGGCTGGATCACCAGCAAACGGGGCTCGGGAGATGTGATGAGCGCGAGTTGCTTGAGCTTCATACTACTTCCATAGGTGGTGACATCCATGTTCTCAACAAGGGCGGGCGATGCCTTGCCGGTGCGGATAGCTGCAAATTCATGCATCATGAATTCCACGGCTTTCTCCATGTCGGCTTCTGCTTCAAATAGGATTTCTTCGGCGCTCATAGGTATTTTATTATTTGGCGGGGGTATCATCGGTAACAAGAGTACCGACTTTTTCTCCACGCACTGCACGGAGGATATTCTCAGGATTGGACATGTCAAAAACGATGATCGGCATTGCATTGTCCATGCAGAGGGAGAAAGCGGTGGAATCCATCACATTGAGACGCTTGGTGAGAGCCTCGGTATAGGTGATGGACTCATAGCGCACAGCATCGGGATTACTCTTGGGATCACTATCGTAAATTCCATCGACCTTGGTTGCCTTGAGGATGATCTGGGCTCCTATTTCATTAGCCCGCAGGGCGGCGGTAGTGTCGGTGGAAAAGAATGGATTGCCGGTACCCGCGACGAAAATGACGATGTGTCCATGTTCCAGATGGCTAATTGCTTTGCGCACAATGAACGGTTCGGCGACATTGTTCATCTGGATCGCCGTTTGAACCCGCGTGGTATGTCCGAGGTTTTCCAAGGCGCTCATGAGTGCCATGCCATTGATCACCGTGGCAAGCATTCCCATGTAGTCAGCCGTGGCCCTGTTCATGCCACGATGGCTGGCAGCTAGACCTCTCCAGATATTGCCACCACCCACCACCACGGCCACCTGAACTCCCATTTTTTGGACTTCAGCAATCGCCGCGGCCATACGCTGTACGATCTGAGGGGAGACACTGTCCGTACTGCCGGCCTCCTTGAGGGCTTCCCCACTGATTTTGAGAACAATGCGGCGGTATTTGGGCGGGGATATTGTATCGACCATAGATGATGATGAAACCGCAGGAATGCTTTCGCGCAAAGGCAAATTACACGAAACCCAAGGTTAACGGATTTTTTCTTATCCGGCGATGCTCAATGCAGCACCTCTGGCATAGGCGCTGGAATGCATTCGTCCCCTCCCTTCGGGCTGAATTTCGCCGAGCAGCATCCCCTCTTCTCCGCAGGCAACTAGGATGCCCCGCGAATCCGAGCGGAGAATCGTTCCCGGCTTTCCACTGGCTTGGCGGGCTACAATGGACGAATGAATCTTGATCGTGATCGTACCTCCCATTGCCAGAGGAAGCATTGCCACTGCTGCCGGCCGCGGTTGAAGCGAGCGGATCTTGCATTCCAGCTCGCGGGCCGATCGATTCCAGTCAAGCAGGCAATCCTCTCTGGTAATTTTTCCAGTTACGGTTGCAAGCCGATCATCCTGCGGTATGCGCGGTGCCTTACCCTGTGAGAGCAGAACAAGCGATTCGTCCAATGCAAGCGGAGCCAACTTGGCAAGCTTTTCAGAGAGGGAGCCAGCCGTTTCTCTCCGGCGCAGTGAACATCTCTTCTCCAAGAGGACATCCCCGGTATCTAACCCTTCGGCCATATACATGATGGTGATGCCACTCACCTTGTCCCCGGAAGCAATGGTGGCCTGGATCGGTGCCGCACCACGATGTCTGGGTAGAAGCGACGCATGAATATTCAGGCAAGCCAGCGAGGGTGACTCCAAGAGTTCGCGGGGCAGGATGCGTCCATAAGCCATTGTAACCATCACTTCGGGACGAAGTTTCCCGATCCATTCAGCAACCCCGGGAAGTCGCGGGGATTCGGGCTGAAGCAGCGGAACATCAGGATCCAGATGGAGGAGAGCCTCCTTGATGGCGGGAGATTTTAGCTCCCGATGTCGTCCGGCGGGACGATCCGGTTGGGTCAAAACCCCGATCAGAGTGTGATTTTCCGCAAGAAATCGAAGCGAGGGAACGCCGATATCCCCTGTGCCAACAAAGAGGATACGCATTGGTCAGATCCCCAGACGGGAGCGCCGCATACCACCCCTGCGCTGCTCTACGGCAGCGCGGGACATCATCAACTCTCCGACACTCACTTCCCGCTGACCCACCGAGGAAGAACATCCTGTGCAGAGATAATCATAGATTTCCTTGTCCGGCAGAACCAGGAGCAACGATTCGCGCACCGGCATCGCTTTGGCACACTTCTGACAATAGAGCGATGAGGCGCGGAAACTCTCAAACTGGCTCATGGAAACTATTAGGAGTGCACAGGGGCGCCACTCTCTTCCAAAAGGCCCTTGATGATTTCATGAATGACTTCCAAGGGAGTCATGGATGCATCAATATCGTGCCTCCTCACCCCCGAGTAATGCAGGAGCATTGGTTTGGACTCCGCATCATAGGTTGCCAATCTACTGCGGATAACCTCTTCATTGGCATCGTCAAGGCGGTTGTCGCGAAGGGCGCGTTTTTTTAGGCGGGCCACAAGCTTGTCGCGGTCGGGGCATGAGAGATGAAAAATCCGTTTTACTTCAATCAGCTCCTCCATCAGGACAGCTTGGGCAACATTGCGGGGAATGCCATCCAGAATCAGATAATCACGCTCGGGCTTGAATTTTCCCGATTCAACCGTCTTACGGATCGATTCATGCCAGAGCCTCACCGTCATTTCATCGGGAACGAGAAGCCCTTTGCTGGAATATTCCAAAAAAGCTGATCCCAATTCAGTGGCTGTGTCCAAGGAACGAAAAACATCGCCGCAAGCGCAGTGATAAAATCCCGGCAGCTTACCGAGCGTTTTGCCCTGTGTTCCCTTGCCGCTTCCGGGTGCTCCAAAAATCAAGATAGTGCGATAGCGTGACATTGCGAAAAACCCTGATATTACTGCCATTTGAATGAAATTGGAAAGCTCCGAATAAATCACTTCCTTTCATCAGCACTCAGTTGACATTCTCAACAAGGATAAGGAACTATCACCTCCTTCCCAACTTACCCTCCTCCACCGGACAATGCCAGCCAACGACGACTATGTGATCGAGATCCTCAAGGATGTCGGTCTCCTGACCCAGACACAGGTTGAGGATGTGATGACAAGGACCGGCGGGGTCAACATGGTCGACACCCTTATCCGTGAAGGGATCGTCAGCAGTGAAAACATATCGCGCACCCTTGCCTCACAGAACGGGATGGATTTTGTGGATCTCTCGAAGATCACCCCGAATCCCGATCTCATCCGGATGATTTCCACCGAGACGGCAAGGCGATACAAGACCGTTCCCGTTCATGAAGCGGACGGATCGCTGGTGCTGGCCATCGCTGACCCCATGGATTTCGAGGCATTCGACAGCCTTGGGTTCCTCCTTAAGCGTCCCGTGGAGTTTGTCTGCGCGACTCCAGCCCAGATTGCCGAGAAAATCGACCGCCTCTACCCCGCGGAGCTGGAAGGCATCGTTGGCATCACGGCTGAAGCGGAGGAAGAGGAAAGTGATGATGGGGATACGGCTCCCATCATTCGACTGGTCTCCAGCCTCCTTATCGAGGCACAGAACAACCGGGCGAGTGATATTCATATCGAGCCCCTTGAAAAGAGTCTCCGTGTCCGACTTCGGATTGACGGAAGTCTTCAGGAAATCAAAAGTCCGCCCAAGAAGCTCCAGGGAGCCATCATCAGCCGCCTCAAGATCATGACTGGCTCGATGAGCATCGCCGAAAAGCGGATTCCCCAGGACGGGCGCATTCAGATGAAGGTCGGGGACAAGGTCGTCGATCTTCGTGTTTCTACGGTCCCAACCGTTCATGGTGAAAGCATCGTCATGCGTATCCTGGACAAATCCTCGCTGATGCTGGGACTTCCTGAACTCGGCTTCCTGAGTGACGATCAGGCAGCCTTTGAAAGACTTGTTGCCCTCCCGGATGGCATCATTCTTGTTACCGGCCCGACGGGTTCCGGAAAAACCACGACACTTTACGCCTGCCTTAACTACATGAATAGGCCGGATCGGAAAATCATCACCGTGGAAGAGCCGGTCGAATACCAGATGAACGGCATCAATCAGGTGCAGGTTAACAATGAAACAGGCATGACCTTTCCGGCAGCCCTGCGAGCCATGTTGAGACAGGCGCCCAACATCATCATGTTGGGCGAAATTCGAGACAAGGAAACCGCGAGTATCGCCATCAATGCCTCGCTTACCGGACATCTGGTTCTCTCCACACTTCACACCAATGATGCTCCCGGCGCAGTCGCCCGTCTTGTCGATATCGGGGTTCCTCCTTTCCTGGTTTCCAGCGCAGTTCGAGCCGTCATGGCGCAGAGGCTTGTCCGCAGGCTCTGCTCTAACTGTAAGGAGCCAACGGAACTTTCGGAATATGAGGCCCGCTCGCTTAATCTGGATCCTTCGCAGATAGCCAAGGCGACCCCGATGCGTCCGGTGGGATGTGAAAAGTGCAGGGGAAAAGGCTTTCGCGGACGATTGGGAATATTCGAAATCATGGTGGCCGATGATGAAATCCGCCAAATGATCAACCATAACGCCACCACGCTTCAGCTACGCCACCGAACCCGTGAACTTGGAATGCGTACCCTGCGCGAGGATGGCATCCGCAAGGTGCTTGCCGGTATGACCACCGCAGAGGAAGTCATCTCCAGCACCATGGGGGACGACCATTAACCGCCCCTTCCTATAATGAATCCCCATCAGGTCATCGATATTTTCAAACGCTCGGGACTTCTTGACGAAGCCACTGCCGATGAACTCCTCAACGAGGCCATCAACAGTGGTCATTCCATTGATGACATCATGGCGGATCAGGGGATCATCTCTCCAGAGACATTTGCCCAGGCGTTGGCGGCAGAACTGGGGGTTGACGCTGTCGATCTCTCGACATTCGAACCCATCCCCACCTTACTGCATTTGGTTCCATCGGGCATGGCCCGTCTTCACGAGGTTTTCCCGATCACGGCATCCGCCAACATCATCACCGTTGCCCTTGCCAATCCGCTCGACACCCAGGCACTCGACGATCTGCGGTTCACCCTGAACCGAGAGATCAATCAGGTCGTCGCACCGCGACGGCAGGTGCAGGAACTCATCAAAAAATACTACGGTGACGAGGATACCTCGATGGAGGAGGTACTCGAACAACTCGACGGCACCACGGTTACGGAAGTTTCATCCGACGAGGATGAATTCAATGCTGCTGCTGCTGCCGCCGAAGCCAATGCCACCCCGATCATCCGCTATGTCGATCTCATCCTTGACCGTGCAGTCCAGGCCCAGGCAAGTGACATTCATTTCGAACCCTTTGAAAAAGAGTTCAAGATCCGCTACCGCGTTGATGGGGCACTCTATGAGATGGAGCCCCCTCCCCGTCACCTTGCGCTCCCGGTTATCTCCCGCATCAAAGTCTTGGCCAATCTGAACATCGCCGAACGCCGCGTCCCTCAGGACGGTCGCATTCAAAGGCAGGTAGCGGGCAAGACCATCGATCTCCGTGTTTCCAGCCTGCCCACCCAGTTCGGAGAGAGCGTCGTGCTCCGCGTTCTTGACAGAAGTGCCGTCAAACTTGATCTGGAAACTCTTCAGATGCCGAAGGATATCTATGAATTTATCCTTGAAGTCATCGAGAAACCGAACGGTATCTTCATTGTTACTGGTCCGACCGGTTCAGGCAAAACAACCACCCTCTATGCCTGCCTCAACAAGATCAACACGATCGATTCGAAGCTTCTGACTGCGGAGGATCCCGTGGAATACGAGATTGACGGGATCATGCAGGTGCCTATCAACGACGCCATCGGCATGAACTTCGCCCGGGTACTTCGGGCATTCCTTCGTCAGGATCCTGATCGCATCATGATCGGGGAAACTCGCGATCTCGAAACCGCGCAAATCGCCATCCAGGCATCTCTCACAGGTCACCTTGTCTTCACCACACTGCATACAAATGACTCCACGGGTGCCGTCTCAAGGCTTGTGGACATGGGTGTCGAACCCTTCATGATTTCTGCATCCCTTGAAGGGGTGCTTGCCCAGCGCTTGGTGCGCCGCATCTGCACCAAGTGCAAAACGGCCTACGAACCCGATGAAGCCATCCTTTCTCAACTGGGTCTCTCCGCCTACGATATCGGTGACAAGACATTCTATTTCGGCAAGGGATGCACAGAATGCAATCACACCGGTTATAAGGGTCGCAAAGGCCTGTACGAACTGCTGAAAATCTCCGATCCGATTCGCATGATGATCAACGAAAGGGCTCCCGGTGTCGTCCTGCGGCAGAAAGCCATGGAACTCGGCATGGCGACACTTCGGGCGGATGGTCTCCGATGCATTTTTGACGGCATTACGACAATCGAGGAAGTCCTGAAGTATACTTAACCCCTATCTGAAGATTTCTGAACTGGAGCCGGGTCATAAGTGCTGCAAAATCCTCGGCTGCAATCGGCCCCTTCTCATCATTCCTGCCGCGGATCGGTGCGGCATTTGTCGAGGAACGGACACGATTGATCCAGTCTTCGCCGAGAAGTTTGTCCAACAACTCCGGACGATTGGCCGCAATGGTTGTCTCCGTCTTATCGCCTGTCGGCACTCCCTTTCCCACGAACCAGCCAGCCAGCGCCATGGTCACCCGCACGGCAGTGGAGCGGGTATAGTTTGTCATCATGCAAGATGGAGCTTCCGAGGCGCTCACCGCCTGCCAGATAGATCGGAAAGTCTCCAGATTCCACATCTCAATATTCTGGGCTGGAGAATAAGGATCGAAAAAAATCGACGAGGGGGCGGGGGCGTGATGTGTTCCTCGTGTAAAGTCCCCACGGTGCAAAATCCATCGGATATTGGGCAATGGCTGAGCACTTCCAACGGTAAGCAGTTGGGTAATCACCGCCTCCCAGCCCATCAGATATTCCAGTTCTACGGCGTGCTGCAGAGCATATTCCAAAACAGTCGTCGAGATCTCAAAACTGTGGATCTCGACCAGCGCCGTCGTGCCGCGCAACTCTTCAATGGCCGTGATCGCATTTCCTGCGGGGCCAAGTCCTATATCCCAGATGACAAAAGGTTCCGTATCTCTCCACGCTGAGACACGCTGTGACAGAAACTGCTGTCGGACATGAAGCTCCAATGCCTCCGTGCGAGGGTCGGTGCCGACATGCATCGTCTCCCCATGAACCAGCGAACGAATACTCCTCCCTCCCCCCTTCAGAGAGACCAGTTCAAATCCAGAAAGGGCTTGCATCCGCTAAGCCTATCACTCGTGGCAACCGTAGAGAAAAGAAACTCTGCAAGATCCCGCTTCCACGGCGATCTCTGCCCTAGAAAGATCCTGACTAAGGGGAATAGATCATCTTTGGAAATGCAAATCCTCGTCCATTAAAAAAAGAAGAGCCGGGTCGTAAACGACCCGGCTCTCTTTGATTCTCTTGGAAGAGGTTCTACCTTAGTAGTCCATTCCTCCCATTCCGCCCATACCACCACCCGGTGGCATTGCTGGAGCCTTTTCCTTCTCAGGAGCGTCCGCAATGACTACTTCGGTGGTGAGCAGGAGGCCGCTGATGGAGGCAGCGTTCTGAAGGGCGCTACGGGTGACTTTCGTCGGATCGACGATTCCGGCCTTCACGAGATCAACATATTCGCCGGTGGCGACATTGTAACCTTCGTTGCCCTTACTCTTCTTGACTTCCTGAACGATGAGCGCGCCTTCCTTGCCTGCGTTGGCAGCAAGCTGGCGGAGAGGAGCCTCGACGGCGCGACGGACGATCTCAAGACCAACCTGTTCGTCACCTTCGAGCTTGAGGGTATCGAGCACCTTCTGAGCACGGATAAGAGCGACACCGCCGCCTGGGACGATTCCTTCCTCGACTGCCGCACGGGTAGCATGGAGGGCGTCTTCGACACGGGCCTTCTTTTCCTTCATCTCGGTCTCGGTGGCTGCACCAACATTGATGACGGCAACACCGCCTGCGAGCTTGGCAAGACGCTCCTGGAGCTTCTCACGGTCGTAATCGCTGGTGGTCTCTTCGATCTGACGACGGATCTGACCCACACGGCCTTGGATGTCGGCACTCTTGCCTGCACCTTCGACGATGGTGGTGTTTTCCTTGTCAACGGTGATGTGCTTGGCACGTCCAAGATCTTCAAGGGTAATGTTCTCGAGCTTGATGCCGAGGTCTTCGGTGATAAGGCGTCCACCAGTGAGAACGGCTATGTCCTCGAGCATGGCCTTGCGGCGATCTCCAAATCCAGGTGCCTTAACGGCGCAGATTTGCAGGGTGCCACGGAGCTTGTTCACCACGAGTGTGGCAAGGGCCTCGCCCTCGACATCCTCGGCAATGATCAGAAGCGGCTTACCGCTCTTGGCGACTTTCTCAAGCAGAGGGAGGAGATCCTTCAAGTTGCTGATCTTCTTCTCGAAGATGAGGATGTAAGCACTGTCAAGGGAGACTTCCATGGCTTCGGCATTGGTGACGAAGTATGGGGAGAGGTATCCCTTGTCAAACTGCATTCCCTCAACGACATCCAGAGATGTCTCGATGGTCTTGGCTTCCTCGACGGTGATAGTACCGTCCTTGCCGACTTTCTCCATCGCATCAGCGATGATCTGGCCGATGGTGGTGTCCCAGTTGGCCGAGACAGTGGCGACCTGAGCGATCTCTGAGCTGTCCTTTACCTTCTTGCTGATACGGGCAAGTTCGCCAACGATGGCGTCAACGGCCTTGTTGATACCGCGCTGAAGGGAGGTCGGATTGGCACCGGCGGTGACATTCTTCAGACCCTCTTTGTAGATGGCTTCGGCAAGCACGGTTGCGGTGGTGGTTCCGTCACCGGCGATATCGCTGGTCTTGGAAGCCACTTCACGCACGAGCTGTGCTCCCATGTTCTCAAAGGGATCTTCGAGTTCGATCTCCTTGGCGACACTGACGCCGTCCTTGGTGATCGTTGGGCTGCCGAATTTCTTATCAAGGATAACATTGCGACCCGAGGGTCCGAGGGTTGCCTTGACTGCTTTGGCGAGTTTCTCAACACCGCGCAGCAGGGCATGCCGTGCGGTTTCGTCGAACTGGAGTTGTTTTGCTGACATAATGATTCTGTGTGTTGTTTTGAGTTAGAAAATGAGATTAGCCGAGGATGCCGAGGATGTCGTCCTCACGCAGGATCAGGTAAGCTTCGCCGTCAACCTTGACTTCGGTTCCGCCGTACTTGGAGATAAGGACGGTGTCGCCTTTCTTGACGGTGAAGGCGATCTTCTTGCCTTCGTCATCCAGCTTGCCGGTGCCCAGGGCGATAACCTTGGCTTCCTGTGGTTTCTCTTTGGCGGTATCGGGAATAATGATTCCGCCCTGTTTGACTTCCTTCTCGGTGATCGGCTGCACGAGCACTCGATCCGATAGGGGTTGGATATTCACTGCCATGTTGTTTTTTTCCTTGGTTGTGGGTTTTTAACTATTGCCCCTGCCCGCACTTGCGGGAGGGCGTGTTGTTAAATTCTTACTGCGTTGAATAGGTGAGGTGTTGAGAAGTTTAGAGGCAAGAAGCCTGTTACTTTTTCTTGTCCTCATCGACCATCTCAAACTCTGCATCGACGACATCGCCATCCTTCTTGGGCTCTGCGGCGGCACCGGACTCGGCATGTGCGTGTCCTGCACCAGCGGTACCCTCTGCTCCTGCAGCGGCGGCTGTTTGTTTATAAAGCTCTGCGCTGACCTCATGGAACTTAGTCTGGAGAGCCTCGTAGGCAGACTTGATAGCCTCGATGTCGCTGCCCTTGAGGGCTTCGCGCACTTTGGCAATCTCATCTTCGACAGCCTTTTTGGTGGCTCCGTCGATCTTGTCACCCATTTCGGCAAGCTGCTTCTCGGACTGGTAGGCAAGCGTGTCGGCATTGTTCCGAACCTCGATTCCTTCCTTGGCTTTGCGGTCATCCTCGGCATGAGCCTCGGCCTCCTGCTGCATCCGCTCGACTTCCTCCTTGCTGAGTCCGCTCGATCCGGTAATGGAGATTTTCTGCTCCTTGCCTGATCCGAGATCCTTAGCGGAGACATTCAGGATACCGTTGGCATCGATGTCGAAAGTGACCTCGATCTGCGGTGTACCACGAGGAGCTGGAGGGATGCCGTCGAGATGGAAAACTCCAAGCTGTTTGTTATCACGGGCAAGAGGCCGTTCGCCTTGGAGAACCTTGATCTCGACACCCGGCTGATTGTCGCTGTAGGTCGAAAAGACATTGCTCTTCTTGGTAGGGATCGTCGTGTTGCGGGGGATCATCGGGGTGGCGATTCCACCGGCCGTCTCGATTGCAAGTGTCAGCGGGGTAACATCAAGCAGGAGCACATCCTTCACATCACCGCGCAGGACACCCCCCTGAATGGCAGCACCAATGGCGACGACCTCATCTGGATTCACACCCTTGTGCGGTTCCTTGCCGATCATGTTGCGAGCGGTCTCGACAACCTTGGGCATGCGGGTCATACCTCCGACAAGCACGAGTTCGTTCACATCCCCCTTTTTCCACTTGGCATCGGAGAGACAGTCCTCGACGGGTTTGACGGTGCGTTGGAAGAGATCGTCCGTAAGCTGCTCGAGCTTGGAACGGGTAAGCTTTTTCTGAATGTGCTTCGGTCCGCTGGCATCAGCGGTCACGAAGGGGAGATTGATCTCGTATTCCTGTGTTGAGGAAAGAGCGATCTTGGCCTTCTCGGACTCTTCTTTGATACGCTGGACGGCGTCAGGCTGCTTGGTGAGATCAATGCCGGATTCGGTTTTGAACTCGCTGATGATCCACTCCATGATGCGATTGTCCCAATCGTCACCACCCAGATGGGTGTCACCGTTAGTGCCACGAACCTCAAAGACCCCGTCTCCGAGTTCGAGTGCTGAGATATCGAAGGTACCGCCACCCAGATCATAGACGGCGATTTTCTCATCTTTCTCTTTTTCGAGTCCGTAAGCGAGTGAGGCTGCAGTCGGCTCGTTGATGATACGAAGCACCTCGAGACCGGCGATTTTACCAGCATCCTTGGTGGCATTTCGCTGGGAATCGTTGAAGTAAGCGGGGACAGTGATCACAGCTTGGGTGATTTTTTCACCCAGCTTGGCCTCCGCATCACTCTTGAGCTTGGCAAGGATCATCGCCGAGATCTCAGGAGGGGAGAATGCCTTGGGCTTGCCGTCGATCTCCACCTGAATGTGGGCATCTCCATTGGCAGCCTTGACCAGTTTGTAAGGGACCCGATCCTGCTCGCCGCGGCACTCGTCATACTTGCGGCCCATGAACCGTTTCACGGAGAAAATGGTGTTTGTGGGGTTAGTAATGGCCTGGCGTTTTGCAGCCTGACCGACAAGACGCTCGCCACTCTTGGAGAATGCAACCACCGAGGGGGTGGTGCGTGCGCCTTCTGAGTTTTCCAGAACAACCGGCTCACCGCCTTCCATGACGGACATGCAGGAGTTGGTCGTTCCCAAATCGATTCCTAGAATTTTAGACATAACAATTACTACACAAGCAAACGCCATGCCGGCAGTTGATAGTATAGTTATCTATCTATAAATAATATACTTACAAAATATCTACAAATACTGGAGGAGCAAATAAAGAGCCGCTATGTCTCATTTATGAGACATATTTAAGCAACGCGAGTCTTTTTGTCTCACTTAAAAATCTGGAAGCGATCATTCTGAAGAGCGGCGTAAATTCCTCCGGCATCTGCTCCATCCAATGCTGGATCTGCTCCACCGGGAAAAAGGAACCTGTTTCCACCTCGCCCGGCGCAAATCGAAAAGGCCCCTCTGAATGACCGACGAAGACTTCCAGAAATTCATACCCCGTTTCGGCAGAGGCCTCGATTTTCCAGATTTTTGTCAGTGGGGAATCCACGCCTATCTCCTCCATCAACTCCCGATGAGCAGCCTCTTCATAGGACTCACCGGCATCGACATGCCCTGCTGTGCTCGAACACCAGAGATCAGGATGATTCTGCTTCCAGGGGGAGCGTTTTTGGAGAAACAACTCGCCGGCCCGGTTGAAGAGCCAGATATGGACAGCCCGATGAAGCAACTTATTCACATGCACCTCATCACGCGGCTTGGAGCCGATGACTGCATCGCATGCGTCCACGATATCAAAAATTTCCTCGGGAGGATCGACTTCGGGATGTTGCCCATCTCGGCCCAGCAGAGCGAGTTCTGCCCAATCATCCACGGGCAAATCCTCCGCCCTTGCCGTAAGGGGATGCCCCTTGGCAGCAGCCCACTTCTCCCAAGTCTCTTTGGAAAGATCAAGGAGCGATCCGAGTTGCTTGCGGCGGGAATGAAACCCCTTCCGTACCAGCTCACTAAAGCGCACCGGATCGCAGCTTGGCAGGCCAGCCACGGGACGCTGACTCACCTCGATGACGATCGACTCGACGGAAGGTCTTGGCCAGAACACATCAGGCGGCACGATACGGAGTTTTTTCACGTGCCAGCGTCGTCCTAACTGCACCGTCAATGCTGCATAATCCCCGTGTCCGGGAGTCGCTGCAAGTCGTTCGCCAACTTCCCTCTGCACCATCAGAACAAGCCTGCATGCGGGTGAAACGGGCATCGTGAAATGCGTGATGATCGCGGTCGAAGCACTATAGGGTAAATTGCCGAGCATTTTCACACGGCCAAAACCGTAAAGGGAACGCAGGTCGGCCTTGGCTCCGTCCCCCTGAATAATCTCCAACCGACCCGAGGCAATCTCTGCCGCATACCGTTCCCGCAGCTCTGCTGCGAGTCGATGATCCCGCTCGATCAGGGTGATCCTGCGCGCCGGAGATTCCAGGATGTGAACTGTCAACGCTCCCATTCCCGGCCCGACCTCGACAAGATGATCGCTCGGTTGAGGATCAAGATCGGAGACGATGGCGCGGGCAAGGTTAGTATCGAGGAGAAAATTCTGGCCGAGCATCTTGCTCGGACGCACCCCGATCTCATCAAGACGGGCGCGAAGTTCGGTTTTGGACATGGGTAGAAGATAAAGAAATACATCCCGGCAGCGCGAGCAACGATCTTCTCATGCACAGATAGGCCGAACAGGGACTTTCACACTTCTTCGCAAGTTATTCACATTGGGCCGCGAAACTTGAAATTTGAGACCCGATTGGAAGGCCAGATTAAAGGAAGCAGATTTGCCTTTGCAATTTTCGCTCTTCAAGTTTCACCATTTTCCACTTCGCTTCTTGAGCCTTTTGCCGAGTTGATCCACCCTGCCTCGACATGAAAAAGAATGGATGCCTCCCCCTGGTGCTTTTTGCGGCCCTCGGCCTGAGCCTTTTTGGAAATCTTATTTTCATCTCCATGCTGGGCACGCGTGGGGCGGGACCCGCCAGGGTCATTTCTAAAAAGAAATTCGCAGAGACCACCATTGTGCGCGCTCATGACACCACCGATAAAATCGCCCTCATCGATCTCAACGGACTGATCTCCTACAGCAGAAATACGGCATCCGGTGATTCCATGGTGGATGCACTCAAAGATGCCTTTGCGCAGGCTACCGAAGATCCTGAAGTGAAAGGGGTTGTCCTTTCGGTGGATTCACCGGGCGGAGAAGTCACTGCCGGTGACACCATCTATCACGCGCTCGGAAAACTGAATGCAAAAAAACCGGTTGTTATCTTTATCAACTCCATAGGCACCTCCGCCGCCTATTACATCGCCTGTGGCGGCTCCTGGATCCTGTGTAGCGATACTTCATTCACAGGAAGCATCGGTGTCATCATCTCAACACTCAACTACAAGGAACTCTTTGGAAAAATCGGCATTCAATCCGTGATCTTCAAAAGTGGTCAATTCAAGGATGCTCTCAATGGAGCGCGGGATCTCACCCCAGAGGAGAAAAGTTATTTCCAAGGACTCGTCATGCAAACTTACGACCGATTCCTGGGCATCGTCGCCAAGGCTCGACATCTTGACCCAAAAGTACTCCAGTCGGGTATTGCTGACGGGCGCGTCCTGAGCGGCAAGGATGCCTACGATGCCAAACTCGTCGATCAACTCGGCTATATCGAAGATTCTTACGAGAAGGCGCGCACACTTGGCAAGGCACCCGGAGCGGAAATCGTCCGCTATGAGAGAAGGCGCAGCTTAGGACACCTGCTGCGTTTCTTTGAGGATTCGGAAAAGAGCGACATCCATCTTGATCTGAACCTGCAACCCTCGGGGAGCATCAGACTGGAGAGTGGCCGTCTCTATCTGCTTCCCTCCTTCTACGCCCTGTGAAGATGATTCTTGGATCAATTCACTTCGCATCAGGTAATACCGTCACCTTGTTTGCGCTCGGTGGCTTTCTGACATTGCTTTGCTTTTATGGTTGGATGGTTCGAGGCAATCTGGCTCGCCCTGTCCTGACGACACAGCCATTCGCGCTTCCAGACGCTCTCTGCGCCGGTATCCTTGCTCTCTGGATGATCTCCATGATTTCCCGCAGCTTAGACGCTCCGCAGCACATCACGATTGGCACGATCATCGCCAATTCGATTCTCTACGGAACCCTTATTCTCGGCATCTTCGGGGTGATCGGATTTCAGAAACAAAGTGCCATCTCCATCTTTTCGCTTCAACCATCGCGATTTGCGGGGTCAGCTGCCACAGGACTGCTCTGGCTGTTAGTCTCCTACCCTCTGATTCTGGCATGTCAGGCGGTGGTGCAGCAATGCCTGGGCTGTGCGGATGATTCACAACTCATCGTCAGGTATTTTCTGGAACACCCGGATCTTCGACATCGTGGTGCGGTCATTCTGATGGCAGTCATCGTGGCACCGGTGGCCGAGGAGGTGATTTTCCGCGGCTACTTCTATGGCGTGATCCGCCGCTATGGAGGACGGATCCCCGCCATCCTCACCTCATCGCTGCTCTTCGCGGCGATTCATGTCCATCTTCCTTCCGTGCCGGGACTCATTCTGTTGGCAATCATTCTCACACTCCTTTATGAACGGACCGGATCACTCTGGGCACCCATCACCATGCATGCCGCTTTCAATGCCTCGACGATTCTCTTTCTTATCTTCTGGCCAGAGATGGCTTCATGATACCCCGTCAATGAAGAGGAAAACACACTCCGAAGCCGAGCTGTTAGAACTTGTCCGGAAGATGCTTCCCTCAACCTCAACCGATGTGATGACAGGCATTGGTGATGATTGCGCCGTGATCGACAATAGGAAAAACAACGGCGAGTTCAGTCTCCTGAAAACCGATGCACTTGTGGAAGGCATTCATTACACATCCACAACTTCCCTGCAGCTAGTGGGGAGAAAAGCGCTCTGCCGCCCAATCAGTGATATCGCGGCGATGGGTGGCACTCCTCTTCATGCCGTCATTACCGTGGCGGCCCCCTCCTCTTGGGGAATCTCCCAATGGAGTTCACTTTACCGTGGAATCGGAAGGGCTGCGCATGCTTTTGAAGTCTCCATCGTCGGCGGAGAGACAGTTCGCTCACCCGGCCCTCTGTTCCTATCCGTTGCGATGACCGGAATGGTACCAAAACACAATCTCCGCCTTCGTTCAGGCGCTCACCCCGGAGATTTGCTTTGTGTGACTGGCAAACTCGGCGGATCCTTCAAGAGCACTCGTCATCTCCGCTTTCAACCTCGTCTGACTGAAGGACAGTGGCTGGCCTCCCAGCGGGGAGTCACCGCCATGATGGATCTCAGTGACGGACTCGGCAGCGACCTTCCGAAGCTGGCCCAGGCGAGCGGATGTGCCTTCCGTCTTGTTCCGGAATCCCTCCCATTGAACCGGGGCTGCACAACGAATGAGGCCATCACCGACGGCGAGGATTACGAATTGCTGATCAGTGCCTCGCCACGCCGTTGGCCGGATCTACAAGGCCGTTGGGAAAAAACCTTCCCTAAACTCCCGCTCACTGTGATTGGATCACTTCTTGATCATCACACCTCCTCCACTCATCTCCCTTCGGGACATGACCATTTTCAGTCATGATTAAACTGACCTACCTGAAACCGGGCACCTCTCCAAGCGCCCTCCAGATCGAAGGCTGTTCTAAGGGAGTCCCTCAAAAGATCACTCTCTGCACCTACGACATCTCCACCTTTGAGGAAGTCATCTGCGACGATGCCTCCGATGCGATCCGCAGGATAGATCCCTCGAAGAACAATTGGATCGATGTCAACGGGCTTGCCGATGTCGAAACAGTCCGTGTCTTTGGTACTCATTTCAACCTGAGCCCACTCGTTATGGAGGATATTCTCACCTCCCAGCGCCCGAAAATGGAGAATCTGGATGAGGGAATTTTTCTGATTACATCCATGGTGCGCACCAACAAGGAAAAAGAAGGCGAAGTGGAAATCGAGCAACTGAGCCTCTTCTTTGGGAAAAACTATGTCGTCACCTTCCAACCGGAACAAAGCCGTGATTCCTTTGATGAAGTGCGTCGAAGACTCAGGATGGAGGGAACCCTGATACGAAAATACGGCCCGGATTTCCTTACTTACACACTGCTCGACACAGTCGTTGATCATTACTTCCCTGTTCTGGAGATGATCGGGGATGATACAGAACTCATCGAGGAGGCGTTGGTGGAGCGTCCCAGTCGAAACACTCTCAAGGATCTCTTTCACTATAAACGAGTGCTGCTGGAAATGCGCCGGGGAGCCTGGCCTCAACGCGAAGTCTTCAGCCATCTGATGCATGAGGAAAAAGGTCTTGTCTGCGATCAGACGCGAACTTATCTGCGCGACTGCTACGAGCATATCACCCAGATTATTGATATCATTGAAAATTATAGGGATCTGACCACAGGGTTGATGGATGTGTATCACTCCAGTCTGAGTTTCCGAACCAATGAAATCATGAGGGTGCTTACCCTGGTCTCGACATTCTTTATGCCACTGACATTTCTTGCAGGTGTTTACGGCATGAACTTTCATGACGGTCCCTTCAACATGCCCGAGCTGACATGGCGCTATGGCTATCCTGCTTTTTGGGTCGTGGCACTCCTGATTTGTCTGGGGATGTTCATCTTCTTTCGCCGCAAGAAGTGGCTCTAATTCTCTGTTGATTTGATGAAACGACCCATTCTCATCCTCACCTCCGCATTCGGCGAAGGTCACAATGCCGCCGCAAGGAATCTTGCGATCGCCCTCCGGTTACAGGATCCAGAACGCCCGGTCGAGGTGCGAGACCTTTTTGCCGAGGCTTATGGTCCGCTTTACAGGATCGCCCAAAAAAACTACTTCTTCTTTATCAACCACTGCCCAGGCCTGTGGTCGTGGTTCTATAAATATCTGCATCAGAGTAAAAATGCTCCCAGCCAGGTTGCGGTTTTCAGGAGAGGAGCACGACTGCTTCGCAAGACACTCACAGAGATCCAGCCGGCTGTGGTTGCTTCCAGCTATCCGGGTTACAACCATCTTCTCGATCATCTCGACGGCACAAAAAACCGCCCCTACAAGACGGTCACGGTTGTCACGGATTCGATTTCAATCAACTCCCTATGGTATCGGGGGCACTCCGATTGCTACCTTGTGCCCAATGAGGTCACAGCTAAAGTCATGAAAGATGCCGGCGTGCCCGATGAGAAAATCCGTGTCAGTGGATTTCCGGTTCCCGGAATTTTTGAGGCTCTTCGCGGGTCGCGCATTCCTCCCGATCCTCCCGCACGACTCCCGAAGGTCCTCTACCTCGTGAATCCTGGACAGAAGAATGCTGGTGAGATTCTCAAGCAACTTGGTGCCGTTGAAGGAATCGAACTTTCAGTTGCATGCGGCAGGGACGAGGAACTCCGATCTAGCCTCCAGAAGATCGCCAACTCACTTGCCAGCCCGATAAAAGTCGATGGCTGGATGAAGGATCTTCCCGAAAGAATCGCCTCCAACCACCTGATTGTTGCAAAGGCAGGAGGGGCCACCGTACAGGAGTGTCTGGCAGCATCCACACCTCTGGTCATGAGTCAGGTGATCCCCGGCCAGGAAGAGGGGAACGCCGAACTGCTCACCACCGAGGAATGCGGCTGCACCGCAACTTCGCCACAAGCGGTAGCCTCGGCCATCCGCTATGCATTCTCACATGGCGCCGCAGTTTGGAAATGCTGGGAAAAGAATACAGGAAGGATCGGAAAACCCGACGGTGCCGCGACAGGTGCAAGAATTCTGCTAGATCAAGCCTCCCTGGATGACGGGGGCAAGGATGCCAATGCGTAAGAAATCCAGCTCAAACAAAATACAATCGGGAGATTTTGAGTTTCACCGGCTCAATGTTGAGAGTCGTGAATGGCGCGATCTCTATCACTGGATGCTTCGACTTTCCTGGTCTCAGTTTGCCGGATTTGTCTTTGTGATTTATCTGGTGCTCAATTTCCTCTTCTCACTTCTCTATTACTTCGGAAGGCCATGCATCAACGGAATGGAGACTTTCTCCGACGCGTTTTTCTTCAGCGTTGAAACTCTTGCCACAGTCGGCTACGGCCATTTCTATCCGGAGACATTTTACGGACATACAGTTGCCACATTCGAGATCATTGCGGGTATGTTCGGGATGGCGGTGATCACGGGACTGATCTTCATCCGGTTTTCAAGACCGACGGCACGCATACTCTTCAGCAAACGATTGGTGATTTCCAACTTTGACGGTCAGCCAGCACTGATGCTCAGAGTGGCCAATCTGCGTCATCAGGCGATGGCAGAAGCTGAGTTCCGGGTCATGTTGATCCGCGATGAATACGTCAGGGAGGGGGAAATAATGCGTCGATTCTATACGCTTAAACTTCAGTTTGATCGTCTGATCGCTTTCCCTGCCGCCCTCACGATTCGTCATATCATCGATGAATCGAGTCCTCTTGTTGGAATCACTGCGCAAGATTTGGAAAAATCAGATGCCCGCTTTGTGGCCTCCATCGTCTGCATCGACACAGTGATACCGGCTTCCGTACAGAGCCAAAACCATTACACATGGAGGGATGTTCATTTTGGGAAGCGCTTCGTGGAGATTTATACGGACATCGACGATCACAAGATTTCGGTTGATTACGGTCTCCTGCACGAAGTGGAGCCGGTTCAGTAATAAGAGTGTTGGACAGTTAGAACGGAAATCACAAACCCCCGTTTTCCTTATCCCTCACCCCTGTGAATTCTTCTCCTCGCTCTAAGGGAACAACCCCCGGCTCTGTTTGGCCTCGGCCACCCGTTGGATTCCAAGAGTCAAGGCGGCTAGGCGGCGATCAAATTTGAATTTGCGCTTCTGGTACTCCACGGATGCTTTGGCCTTGTCCAGAATGACAAAAAGCTTCTGCAGCACCTCTTCCCTGCTCCAATAATAGCTCTGTAAATTTTGAAGCCATTCAAAATAGGAAACAATGACACCTCCCGAATTAGCCAGGACATCCGGGATGAGTTCAATATCGCCCCGTTGCTCGATGAGAGTGCTTGCCTCATTTGTCGTCGGCCCGTTTGCAGCCTCAACAAGCAGACGGCATTGGAGCCGTTCGGCGATTTCCCCGGTGATCACCCGCTCCAGAGCAGCGGGAATGAGCACGACGCATTTCATTGTCAGTAGCTGCTCGTTGCTGATCGCTGCACCGCCATCAAAATCAAGCAGCACTTTCTGATATTTGATATAATCCACAGCCTTACGAATATCGATACCCGAAGCATTGAAAATACCGCCTGTATGATCGGAGATGGCGATGATCCTGGCACCATAGGATTGAAGTGCGAGTGCTGTTTCACTCCCCACATTACCAAATCCCTGAATTGCGACCGTGGCATCACGAATGGGGATACCTAGATCCTCAAGATAGAGTTTGGTAAGATAGGCCACCCCTGCTCCCGTCGCTTCCCTACGACCTTCCGAGCCACCCAGCAGGAGTGGTTTTCCAGTCACGATGGCCGGTGAATTGCAGCCCATATGACTGGAGTAAGTATCCATCATCCATCCCATGATCTGGGGATTGGTGCCCACATCCGGAGCGGGAACATCAATTTGGGGACCGATGAATGGAATTAATTCCTGCATGTAACGGCGGGAGAGACGCTCGAGTTCACCGAGAGAGAGATGGGAGGGATTGACTATCACACCACCCTTTGCTCCGCCATAAGGCAGTCCGACAAGCGAGCATTTCCAACTCATCCACATTGAGAGCGCCGCAACCTCGCCAATCGTCACGCTTTGATGAAAACGAATCCCCCCCTTGGCGGGTCCCATCGAGAGATTGTGCTGCACACGATATCCCTCAAAAAGAACGACACTTCCGTCATCCATCCTCACCGGTAGGGCAACAGACACACATCGACGGGGGTATTTTGTGCGATCCCTGATTTCCTCCGGAAGACTGATGGCATCAGCAGCCACATCGAACTGGCGGCAGGCCATCTTGAAAGTCTCGGAATCGTAGAGAGAGGAAATGACTACCTTGGACATAGAGGGAAAGATTCAGCCTTTTCCTGGATGCACTCAAGCCTGAGATAATCGCGCTCCCATGAAAGAATGGACTCAATAGACTCGCCATATTGATTTGTGCCCGGACGGAAGCCCGACGGGCTACCTCTCTGGATCAGCTTGGACAGACAACGAAACCTCACCACCATGCCGATCGCCTGAAGCCGCTTGCGGGAGTAAAAGCAGTAAAGACACCGGCAGTTTCAATCATGATGGTATTTGCGATAAAAGCGCAGTGCTTCGACTGGGACTCCAAGGTCGGCCAGGGGATAGATTTTTCCGGCATTACCCCCTCCGCATCCGGCAGGATCACGGATCAGATAATCAAAACCTCGCTTGCCCACAATAACGACAAAGTGCGTGATCCCATCTGTGCGTCGGATGCGAACGATCACGGGATTGCCACGCAGGAGATTCCAATCGATCAAGGCGTAAGAGGGGAGATCCTCATAGGCCTTCTCAACCAGCTTAGGGGAATACTCCGCTGCGGACTCCCACTTCAGCCATGCTTTTCCTTCATAGCCGTTGTGATCAATCAGGAAGTGATTGAGCCGTTTCGGATCAATATTCATCCCGTAAAAACCAAGGAGCATGGAGGCGGAGGAGACTGCGCAACCTTGTGAGGCAAGCGTTCCAGCCGTCTCTCCAAGATAATCCTCCCCCCAATCAGGATCTCCCTGAAAAAACTGCGGAACCTCGATTACCAACTCACCCGGAATCGGAAGACCACCTCTGCCGCTCAATGGCATTTTCCAAATCCAGACCGCAAGCAACGCCATCACGGGTATCACAAGGAGAATCCCCAGTCGTTTGAGTGAGCGACTGTTACCGCTTGCGGAGTGATTGATTTCGTCGATGCTGATTGCCATGTTTTCTCCAATCGTCTCAAGGATGCTTCTGCTGACGGGATTGTGTTTTATTTCCCTGACTCAAGCTCAGGAGAGCATGCCCCTGCCGCTGAATCAACTCATCCTCGAATCAATCAGATCCATGCCTACCGGTGGTGGATATTCCGCAGGGGCCACGGCGACTCAGGCACTCAGACATGCTGCACACCTCTCGAGTGTACCTCAATTTGAAGACTCCCAACCTTCCCCCACAAACCTTGTCGTCGACGCCACGCATGCCGAGCCGAGCTACTGTTCCGGAGCAACATACCTTGTCTTTCTAAAAGTCATCTCGGCATTGCAAAACTCACATCGAGTAACGCTTTTCACTGCGACTTTTGAAGCACTCCTGCCCATGGGCCAGCCCGATGGAACTGGTATCTGGGGACGCTGGAATGCAAACGGCCCGGGCACGGCAAGACTCTTTTACGAGTTGGGCCTTGGTCACAACTTCACTTCCCTCTCCATGGCACACCCTGGAGATTTTCTCAAAATCTGGTGGAGTGATGCCATTGGCGCTAGTGAACACGGCCACTCCGTCATCTACATGGGTACGGAAACCCGGAACGGGATTTCCTACCTCTCCTATTGGTCCAGCAATGTGCCTGGAGGATTTGGAGTAAAAACCGTTCCTCTTAGCCGGATTCACCGGATGCTTTTTTCCCGATTGGAAAATCCCGATGCGCTTAATCACATTGGATCACTCCCGCATTCAGATCGTTACCTCTACTCGCTTCAAACACGCAACTCGACAGTTACTGAAATGAATCAGCTCTGCGGCTCTGCGCGATAGCAGCTCTAGGACATTTCCTCTAAAATTTCCATCTTGTCATGCGATAAGCATAGAAGATAAGTACAGCCGCGATGAGATAAGCCGCACCACTCCAGCTGATCCCGTTGCTCATGCGCTCCATCGGTGTTCCATGGCCGAAGCTTGAGACCAGCCCGATGGCTAACGGGCCGAGCGCACCCCCTCCCCATCCGAGCATATTCATCAGTCCGGCCACGGAAGCGCGTTTCTCGCTTGAGACGAGATCGAAGACAGAGGCAAAGATTCCTCCGTCATAAGCTCCCTTGAAGAGTCCGAAGCAGATCATCATCCCAATCAACACCTCCAGTGTCTGCGCGCGACCAACGGCTGCCACGGCAAGCGCACCAAGTATCAGTGCTCCAGCCTGAAGCAGCATGCGCGCCCCCTTGATGTTCGTGGACATCCTGTCTGCCAGAATACCGGAAAGCGGGGCACTCACGGAACTTGCAATCTGAATCGCCGCCACGGCAGAGAAGCCCGCAGCAACAAGACCGAGATGAAATTTTTCGAAAAGGAAAGTCGGTGCCCAGACAAGGAAGATCGTCCCGACCCCATTGGCAAAGGCAAACGCGATCATCAGGAGCAATACCCCAGGCTGCTTCAGCAGTCCTTGGAAAGTCATGATGAGACTTGCCTGATCTTCCGTTGTGAGCTCCTTGTCACGAACAGGCTCTCGCAGAAAGAATCCGATCATCAGGGCCACAACAATCCCCGCCAATCCGAATCCATAGAAAGCCCATCGCCATCCGTAATGCTCAGCGATCAACGCGGCAATCCCTCCTCCAGCAATCGTTCCGATATAGACGGCGGACTGATGAAACGAGAGTGCCGTCGAACGGGTGCGATCATGAAGGGCACTCAGCATAGAAGTCGCTGAAGGAAAATAAACCGACTCTCCGAAGCCGATGAGAGAACGCGCCCCGACAAATTCCCAAAGCCGTGCACAGAATCCGGTCAGACCAGTCATCAGACTCCAAAGTAGGCATCCAGCAAGAATCAATCCCTTCCTTGATGTCCGATCCCCCGCATAACCGGCAAATGGGGAAGAAAATGCATAAAACCACATGAAGGCACCCCCGATCAATCCCAACTCCGCCTTACTAAATCCAAATTCCTGCTCTAAAAGAGGAAACAGACTACTGACCGCCTGCCGATCCGCATAATTCAAAAAACAAACGACCCAGAGCATCCCCAACACCCACCATTTTTCCCCTGCTTTATTACTCACCTTAAGTCAGTTTTTCTAGTCTCCTGACAGCTCCAGCACCGATCAAAACTTCCCGGTACTGACTCACCACATTTCGAACAGATCCAGTCCTCTGTTTGTTCTTCACCACCAGTCGCAGCCTCTTTAATGATTTCTAGTGCGGCGTTATATTCATGGTCATTGACGACGCACAGTACGACATCACTCATCCTTCCTCCTCCGGCTATCATGTTATTGCTGTACTGATTTTTTAGAAAAGTGCCAATTCCAGCTTCTTCTAGAAGTGATTGGAAAAGACCAACCCTTGCAGAATCTGTATCAGTGAAAATCTCACGCATGGAAGTTCTTATAACCACATCACGGTATTTTGGCGCGGTTATTTTAGATTTAGGACAAGGGATATAAGTGAGGTGCTATATCCTAATACCGTAAGCTAACAGCAAGGCATCAATTTCGCCTACAAATCACACCACATGATTATGGCGAGTGAATTTGGAATGGAGAGTGAGCAATGACGCTGCTCTACGCCCAAATTCGCCGACAGAATAATTAGGCTTTTTCGACCTGCCAATATTCCAACTCCACTGGCGTATCCCGCCCGAAGATACTGACCGAGACACGAAGTTTGCCGCGTTCCGGATCAACTTCCTCGACAATTCCCTGCTGGTTCTGGAAAGGTCCATCGGAAACCTTGACCTTATCGCCGACCTCGTAGCTGACCTTGGAGGTAACGGTGTCCTCTCGTTCCTTCATCTGCGCGAGCATCCCCTCGACTTCTTTCTTGCGCATCGGGATAGGCTTGTCCTTGGTTCCGGCAAATCCGATGACACCATCGGTGTCTTTGATGAAATACCAAGTTTTATCGATCAACTCGTTGTTCTCATCGAGAAGATGCATGTTGACGATGATGTACCCAGGAAAGAACTTGCGGGTTGTCTCAGTTTTTTTACCACGTTTGATTTCCTGCACGCGCTCGGTCGGTATGAGAACTTCATACACGAGATCGCCAAGTTCTTCGGTCTTGATGCGTTTGACGATTCTGTCGTGGACTTTCTGCTCAAATCCGGAAAGGACATGAACGACGAACCACTGGTCTTTGGGAGCGAGTGCCATGATAAGGGTGCTAAAATTCTGTATCTACTAGGGATGGGTCAGGAATCCGACCACATTGATGGTGATAAAATCGAAAAAGGAAATGTAACCGCCGACAAGCAGCATGGCAATGATGACGACCAGGGTAGAATCCCAAAGTTCCTTGTATTTTTTGAAGCCCCGCTCGCTGTCATCCCAAGGCCACTGCACCTTCGCCAATTCCGCACGCACTTCACTGAAGTAGTTTGTGATTTTGTTATTCATGGGAAAAACTGTGATTGGACGAAGGATGCAGAGCAGGCCAGGAGGGACTCGAACCCCCAACAAACGGTTTTGGAGACCGCTACTCTACCAATTGAGCTACTGGCCTAGGCGCTGTTAATTTAGTCGAGGATTTCGGAAACACGACCCGCACCGACGGTGCGTCCACCTTCACGGATAGCGAAGCGGATGGTCTTTTCCATGGCGATCGGGCTGCCAAGTTCTACCTCGATAGCGACATTGTCACCAGGCATGACCATTTCGACACCCTCCGGGAGGCTGACGGTTCCGGTCACATCGGTGGTGCGGAAGTAGAACTGAGGACGATAGTTGGCAAAGAACGGAGTGTGACGACCGCCTTCTTCCTTGCTCAGCACATAGACCTCGGCCTTGAATTTCTTGTGTGGCTTGATGGAACCGACCTTGGCGATGACCTGGCCACGCTCAATGTCGTCCTTCTTGACCCCACGGAGAAGAATGCCGACATTGTCTCCGGCTTCTGCGGTGTCGAGGAGTTTGCGAAACATTTCGATGTCGGTAACGGTGGTCTTCTGGGTGTCGCGGAGACCAACGATCTCAACTTCCTCGCCCTTCTTGAGAATACCGCGCTCCACACGACCGGTGGCCACGGTGCCACGACCTTCAATGTTGAACACATCTTCCACAGGAAGCAGGAAGGGAAGATCCTTCGGACGATCAGGCATTGGGATGTATGTGTCCACTGCCTCGATGAGGGCGAGGATCGCCTTCTCACCTTCTGCATCACCATCAAGAGCCTTCTTGGCGCTACCACGGACGATTGGGATCTCATCACCGGGGAAGTCGTAAGAAGAGAGGAGGTCACGCACTTCCATCTCAACGAGATCGAGAAGCTCTGGATCATCAACAAGGTCAACCTTGTTCATGAAAACAACGAGGGAAGGCACGCCTACCTGACGGGCAAGAAGGATGTGCTCACGGGTCTGGGGCATCGGACCGTCAGCTGCACTCACAACGAGAATACCACCATCCATCTGAGCGGCACCAGTGATCATGTTTTTCACATAATCAGCGTGTCCCGGACAGTCGACATGGGCGTAGTGGCGGGTTGCGCTCTCGTATTCAACGTGAGCCGTGGAGATGGTGATACCACGAGCCTTTTCTTCAGGGGCTGCGTCGATCTGATCGTAGGCGCGAGCCGTTGCTCCACCGGTCTTGGCAAGCACTGTCGTGATAGCCGCGGTGAGCGTGGTCTTGCCGTGATCCACGTGTCCGATCGTACCGATGTTCACGTGGTCTTTATTGCGTTGGAATGCGTCCTTAGCCATATGGGTGGGTTCTGCTGGTGTTTGTTTTGTTTTTGGTGATTTTTTCTGTTCTCTGGAGCCCATGACCGGGATTGAACCGGTGACCTCGTCCTTACCAAGGACGTGCTCTACCAACTGAGCTACATGGGCCTATCGATCCGAAGGTAGCGATCCGAAGAGCGCAATCCGTGGAGCGACCAAATTTTATTTAAAGAACAGCGGCCCAAGCGGAACTTGGAGCCTTTTCCGCAATTTCCTAAAAACAGTAACCGCAGCCCGAACCTCATAATTAGTGGACGGCTGAGCTGGCGATGCTTTCCGAGAAAAAGCGGATGCAAAGAATGATTCGGGGAAGTTCTCCTGTCAAAAGCTATTTTAGCGTGCCATTGACGAAATCAGCGTGAGGAATCTCAGAGACTGTCAGAGCATTGGGTTGTTTTCCGGGAGCGAGACGGTTAAATCATTTCTGCCTGGGTGCCTCGACTCGACGGACGCACCATCTCATTGAACATCTCCAAGCCTTGCAGACTCCACCATCATTTCAGGAAGCTTTGCCCCGCAGGAGCCTTGCGAGGTCATTTTTCACATCCCTCAAACGGGGACTTGTATTCTTATGGCGCTTACTCAGGGAAACCGTGGCAATCTACACCCGCATCGGAGGAGAGGAGAGTGCGGCAGCCTTCGCGTATTACGCCCTTTTCTCGCTGGTGCCCCTCGTGGCCCTTTTACTGACTCTGGGGTCTTACATTTTTCCCTCGGAACATGTGATCGGCACCATTCACCGCTATGTGCCGATCGGCGATGACCAGCAGAACATTCTATGGGGTATGGTTAATGGACTGGAAAAAGCGAGGGGCAGTGTGAGTATCGTGTCCATCCTGATCCTGATCTGGGCATCGCTGCGATTTTTTCATTCCCTCGTGCTTTCAATCAATCATGCCTGGGGGACACGGCATCTCCCATGGTGGCAGATGCCGGTCAAGAATCTTGCCATGATTCTGGCCATGTCCGGAGCTCTGATTATCGGAACGGTGGTTCCGGCCATCCTTCAGGGAATTGCCCGCACGGTTCACACCCTTGAGTCGTGGATCAACGACTTTTTCCCTTTGCTGAATGTGAGAAGATTGCTCGCGGTGGTGGATATCAGCCGTTATGTCGGCGGCACCGTGGTGCTGTTCTACTCCTTCGCAGTGCTTTATATGCTGGCTCCGCGTCATCGCACGACCTTTGCCCAGATCTGGATTCCCGCTCTGGTCGTCTCAATCCTGATGCAGGTGGGGCAAGCCTGTTTTGTGAACATTGTGCCCAATCTCATCAACTACAGCGCCATTTACGGCACAATGGGGGGGATGATGTTTCTGCTGTTGTGGGTCTATGTCGCCGGCGTGATCATTATCAGCGGCGGTTGCCTCTGCGCCGCACTCGAACATCTGCGGAGACATGAGCCGATCCATCACAGTGAGAAAGAGTCGCCCCCCTCAGCAGAGGATCCGACCCCGTAAAACCAGAAATCAGATTTCAGAGATCAGAGAATTCTTCGAAAAATGACTTCTGATGTCTGTTCTCTGACCTCTTTCCTGTCTTCTCCCTACTCGATCCAACCCAAGATATTAAAGTTGATCGAAATCAGTATCGCCGCAATGGCGAGTAATCCGAGGATCTTGCCGACGATCACAACCGGCAGCAGGAGCGTCACCCATCGGATCACTCCGTTTTCAAAGGCGGACTGTTTGGGTGTCGGTTCCTGCGGAAGAGGAAAATCATTCATGTGGACTTTAACTACTTTCAGGATTTCACAATGTCAACGCCGTGGCGTGCGTTTTGAAATCCTGGCCGAAGCTCTCGCTGCCCCCTTGGAGGCAGTCCTGACCTGCGTCTTGGATTTTCCCGTTCTCTTTTTGAGTGCCTTGAAACGGGCGTTTTTTTCCGGGGGCTTCTTTGCTCCGAGAGCCTTTCCACCAAGGCGAACGGCCGGCTTCTTTCTTCTAACCGGAGCTTTGATTTCAGTATCAGGCCCGACCTGACCTTGGGCCTCCAAAGGGAACTCATGATCCATTGCGGTACGAGCCCCTGCTTTCCGGCGATCCTGTACTGCCCGGGTTTCACGACCACGCAGTCGCAGTCGGATCGGCAGGCCGGGATAGGGCCATCGTTCACGGAATTGATTGAAAATATATTCGCGGTAGGAATCGGTGATCAGCTTCTCGTCGTTGACAAAAAGCAGGAACTCGGGAGGGGAAAAAGGTCTCTGCACCTCCGGGACCACCTGTGTTGCATAGAGAAGTTTGAATCTTTTCCCTGAGCGCGAGGGAGGAGGATGCACTTCGATGAGTTCTCGAAAAAATCGATTGAGTTCCCCCGTCCCGATGCGGGTCTCCGCTTCCTTACGCACACTCTTGAGTGCCGTAAAGATACGACTGAAGCCCTGCCCTGTCTTGGCGGAGAGACAAACCACCGGGGCATAATCGAGAAAAAATAGATCCTGACGGATAACCTCGGACTGCTCACCCTGGGAGGCCCGCCCACCATCATCTTTGCGGACAAGGTCCCATTTATTCAGAAGAATGAGGCAGGCTTTGTTCGACTCCTGCAGCATCCCGGCAATGCGCTTATCCTGGGCCGTGACCCCGCTCTCGGCATCAATCACAAGCAATCCCGCGTCAGCGCGACGGATAGCCTCCTCCGAGCGCATGGCGCTGAATATCTCCACCGAGGTGTCAGGCCGTGAGCGGTGGCGCAACCCTGCCGTATCGACGAGCACATAGGGCTCTCCTCCAAGCTCACACTTCACATCGAGTGCGTCACGGGTAGTTCCGGCAATATTGCTGACAATACTGCGTTCCTCACCCAGGAGGCGGTTGAGCAGTGAGGATTTCCCGACATTCGGCCTACCGACAATCGCGAGCCTGGGTGCCTCCTCTTCCTCCGGAAGGATCGATCCGCCCCCTCCCAGTTTTTCACCAATGAGAGTCAACAGATCATGTGTTCCACGACCATGGGCCGCACTGAACGAGAGGACATGAGGAAATCCAAGTTCAAAAAAATCAGCCGCTAGCGACTCGTGCATTTCCTGATCAATCTTGTTGATGATGAGTATCAGCTCACGCCCTCCCGCGCGAAGCATGGCTGCCAAATCCCTGTCAAGCGGCGTCAGGCCGGCGCGGCCATCGACGACAAAAAGCAGGAGATCAGCACTGGCAATGGCGGCTTGAGCGGCCACATGAGTCGCTTCGGCAAAATCAGGATCAGGAGCATCGCCGATACCCCCAGTATCGATGATTTCAAAAGGCACCGCTCCGGTCTTGCAAATACCGGCGAGACGATCCCTCGTCACTCCCGGCTGATCGTGGACGATCGCCACCCTCTGACCCATCAACCGGTTAAACAGTGAGGATTTGCCCACATTGGGGCGCCCGACAATTGCTGCGCGTCTCATGAAAATTGTACAGGGTCGTTGGGTGAGGAATTTTTTTCCGGCTTGGTGTGTCCGCGAGCATGAAGCTGTCCGATCCCTTCGGCAAGATATCCGATGCCGCTCAGCAGTGTCACGACTCCGGAGATCCAGACAATGATTTCAGCCGATCTCCATTGGAGCATCACCACCGACACGGTGAGCATTTGAAGAAAGGTGGATGTTTTTCCCATCATCGAAGGCCTCACCTCAAGATGATCATTGAGCCACCTGAGCACCACGCAACCCGTGACTATGATGATGTCCCGAGCAATGACCAGCACGGGGTACCAGACCGGCAGCTCATAGGGCCACTTGGTCACGCTCAGGGTGATGATTGCCGTCAACATCAGTCCCTTGTCGGCAATCGGATCCAGCACTGCTCCGAGCCGGGACTTGAGATGATACCGTCTTGCCAGCCATCCATCGATACCATCGCTCAAGGCGGCCACGAGAAAGACTCCGATCGTGGCTAAACGCAGCGTCTCATCAGGATGCCCGGCGCTCGCCGTCCTGCCGTAATAAATGGCAAATACCACAAAGATCGGAATCAAAAGAATCCTACCGATGGTGATCTGATTCGGTATGGTCATGCCTTGCTACCATCCGTCGAGGATCGGTCTCTGTAAAGGATGTGATGAGAGATGGCGGCGGGAGAGTTGCAGGGAAAAGGTGAAACAGCTAAGGAAGCACTGACTTAATCCCATGAAGACCGCTGAAGAACATTTGCTGATTTTTGAAGGTGCGAGTGCTGGGCGATACCCGCAGCGGTCTCGCCCGAGCGAGCAACGCATCAAAAATCGACAAATAGTTCCAGCCCTTCGGGTTACGGCGATAACAGGTCGGCGACTGCGTAGGCTTCGCGCTTACAGCCCACTGCGGGGATGCTCGCACGATGCTGCCTTTTCGGCGACCCCTTCTTGCCGCAACGGTCTTCATGGGATTAAATCAGTGCTTCCTTAAGACGGACTCCCTACCATGACGGAACTGCCTCTCCAGCTTGCCGGTCGTTCAGGCAGACTATTTTCAAATCTTGCCCCGGCCCTCATGCTCCTCCCAGCGGAAAGGAGGAAAAACGCCTATCTCTTTTTCGATTACTGCCGGACGGTGGATGATATCGCTGATAACGGGGAAATGACACCCGAGGCGCGGGTATCGGCGCTCGATTCGTGGATCGAGGCCCTTGGAACGGATGGAGAGCACCTGCTCCCCCGTGATTTTCTGGCTATGATCGAGCGATGTCGGATCAACAGGAATTTTCTCAAGGAAATCATTCTCGGAATGAAAATGGACACCGGGATCACCCGTTATGCCACCTTTGAGGAACTTCGTCATTATTGCTGGCGTGTCGCCTCTGCCGTCGGACTTGTCAGTGCCTCCCTCTTCGGGGCCAAAGGGGAAATCGTTGAGCGCTATGCCGAGAGATTGGGAATCGCGTTGCAACTCACCAATATCCTCCGTGATATTGCCGAGGATGCAGCCATGAACCGTATCTATCTTCCGAGGGAAGACCTTGACCGTTTCGGCGTCAGCGAAGAGCAGATCCTCTCCTGCATCTCCTCGCCGGAAACAACGCACCTCTTCAGCCACCATGCCGAACGAGCGGACGCCTTCTTTGCAAGTGCCGAACTGGCTTGGACAGAAATGAGTGCGAACCAACGCCATCTCATGCGTCCTGCACGCCTCATGAGTGCGATCTACCGTGGCCTTCTGCTTCAGATGCACCGCGATCGCTACGATGTCCTCCATAGAAAGTACCGGGTCGGCGTGTGGTTCAAAATCCACTCGTTTCTAACAATTCTCTTGCATCCGTACCTCTGAAAACAGAGAAAACAGGCCGATGTATGCCGTCATGAGAACAAAGCACTATACGATCCTTCTGAACTGCCTTTGTTTTTTGGGATTTGGAATCATCACGGGTAAAGCTCAAAACCTGATTCAAAACGGAGGATTTGAATCCCAGAATCCCGCAGTGGGTGTTAATCCTCCCACCTTCAGGATTTTTCCTGTGAGCGGGCTTCCGGGCTGGAGTACCACGGCAAGTGATCAACAAGTGGAGGTCTGGTCCTCAGGCTTTAGCTCTTCCTCAGGCGGTCCGGTGTACACGATACCCGGACCGGATGGTTTCTATCCCAACGGGGGGCAGTATTTTGCCGAACTAAATGCCAATGTAGTCTCCACCCTCTACCAGACCGTTTCCTTTGCAACCGCTGGAGCAATCTCGTATTCGTTCTGGCACAGGGGAAGAAGCGGCGTTGACACCATGGCCCTTCAAATTCAGGAATTGGTGAATGGCAACTGGCAGCAGATCTTCTACCAACCCCTCTCTACTGGGCAGACATGGACACATTACCAGGGGAGGGATATCGCGATCGTGAAGCCGGGACAGCAACTGCGGTTCAATTTTGTCTCTGTCAACGGATCGACGACTAGTATCGGCAACTTTCTTGATAATGTCGCTTTTGGACTTCTTGTTTTTCCCGACACGGCACCGCCGGAACCGGAGGTTCCTCCCGGCACCCCCGAGGATCCGAGCAATCCCGTCGCGGAGACAAGCCCCGAGCTTCAACTTGATGCCATGGAAGGGCTCTCCTACATGGCAGCCGTGACCGATCAGTTACTAGCACAGTCCCGGCAGATCGGTTCCCTGCTGTATAACCGGTTTGCGTTGGTCAGGGCATCCCGCCAGAATCCTCCCGAAGAGCAGAATGAACCCGCGTCCGTTGCCCCTGATCCAAAAGAGGTGAAGGAGAGTAAACAGGTTGTTTCGCCTGGCAAAAGCTTCACCGCTTCCATCAATGGACAGCGTACCTCCATTAGCAGTGTGGAGCACCTTCCGTGGGATTTGTGGGGACAGGGGAGCGGCATCCTCTCCGAAGTTCCCTCGGTCAACTCCATTCCCGGCCAGCACAATGCCGGAGGAGCATTCCTCGTCGGTATCGATTATTACCTCACCCGCAATCTCACTCTAGGTATCTACTCGGGATATCTGGTCAACCGTCAGAATTTTACGGGTCTTGGAGGCGGATCATCATGGAGCGACGGTCTTGCCTACGGAGGCTACCTCAGCTACTCCCGCCCTCAAGGTGGATTTTACGCTGATGCCGCAATGGGCGGAGGAGGGTTCCAAACTTCGGTCAACAGACCGATCAATTTGCTCGGTGCCAACTACGGATCGGCATCGAGCCGTCCGACATCGACTTTACTCATGATGTCCGGCGACTTCGGTTACGATCTCAAACGCGGCAACTGGACTCTGGGCCCCATCGGCATGTTCCAATACACGCAGATGAACACACCATCCGTTCAGGAAACCGACCCCTACGGACTGAATCTGAAAATCAACAACCAGCAACAATACAGCCTTTATTCCAGTCTGGGTGGACCCATCAGCTACAAAATTCAGGCCTCCAAATCGGTCAGCTTCCTGCCGGAGATACGCTGTTTCTGGAATCATGAATTTTACAACGCACCCAGATCGTTGACCGGGGCATTCCAACCCCTTCCCAGTTTCGACTACTCCTATACGGATACGCTGAACGCACCCAACACAGTCACCCCGTCCGTTGGCGTCACGGCACTCCTTGGTAAGAACCTTTCCTCATCCCTCTTTTACTCGGCCTCCATGGGATCGGGATCGGCACTTCAGGAAGTCACCCTCTCGGCAAATCTGAATTTCTAGAGAACCAGTAAATTATCCCTCAAAGGAGTCCGCCCACGATTTGATCTCCGGGGACATCTTGACAAGATCGGGCCAACCGCGGGTGTAGCCTTCGCCGGCAAGTTTTCGGGTTGCATCAAATCCCATATGGGAGCCCATGTTGGGAACTGTCGGGGCATGATCGAGACTGTCGCACGGATTCTTGACCGCAGTACTGTCGCGCTGAGGGTCGGTATTGGCCATCCAGCGGAAGAGAACCTCTGAGGTGTTCTGCACATCGCAGTCCTCATCCACGACAACGATGTATTTGGCAAACGACATCTGCCCCATCCCCCAGAGTCCGTGCATCACTTTGAAAGCCTGCCATGGGTATTGCTTGCGGATTGAAACAAAAACGAGGTTATGAAATGTCCCCTCTGCAGGAAGAGCCATATCGACAATCTCGGGAAAATTCATTTTAAAGATCGGCAGGAAAATCCGCACGCTTGCCTCCCCCATGTAGAAATCCTCCATCGGAGGGATCCCGACGATCGTGGCCGGATAGATGGCCTGCTCGCGATGCGTGATCGCCGTGACATGAAAAACAGGGTAGTCGTCAATCGGGGTATAGAAACCCGTATGATCTCCGAATGGGCCTTCAGGCCTTTGCTCGCCCGGTTGAACAAATCCCTCGATCACAAAATCACTCTCCGCCGGCACCTCCAGAGGTACCGTCAGACACTTCACAAGATCGACCGACTTCTTGCGCGCGAATCCGGCAAAGAGAATCTCATCGATACCATCCGGCAGCGGAGCCGTCGCAGCCAGCGTGAAGACCGGATCACCGCCCAGACAGATCGCGACAGGCATTGGTTCGCCGCGCTCGTAGTAGCGCTTCCCGTGGCGGGCTCCCACCTTGTGAACCTGCCAGTGCATCCCAGTTGTTTGTCCGTCATAAATCTGGATGCGGTACATCCCTACATTCCGTTCACCCGTATCCGGGTCTTTCGTATAAACTGTCGGCAGTGTGATAAAGCGCCCTCCGTCCTGGGGCCAGCACTTCAGGATAGGGAGATCATCGAGCGAGAACGAGTCGCCCTGATCAAGACGATGGATGACTTCCTGACACGGTGCATTTCTGACAGTGCGGGGCCGTGCATGGATCAGATCAATGCCATTGCGCAAAAGCTTCATTGCGTCCCTAAAGCTTTTGGGCGGTTTGGCCTTCATCAGGAACTCCAACTGACCCGCCAACTCGTCCACCGACTCGAGACCCAGTGCCATTGCCATGCGTCGGCGCGAACCAAGAGCATTAACCACGACAGGAAATGGCGAGACGCGTCCGTTGATCGTCGGCCTCTCAAAGAGCAGCGCCTTCCCTCCACCTGGCGACTTCATCTCACGATCGGCAAGTTCCGTGATCTGAAGTTCGGTGGCGACGGGAGCATCGATGCGACGGAGTTCACCGGACTCCTCGAGAGCTTTCAAAAAAGCGGCGTAGGATGAATAGGCCATGAAGTTATCATGATGACAGAAACACATTTCGTTTCCACGAAATAGGGAAACACAGAGTTCATCCCGTGGGGCATATCTCTCCCATCACCCCCAGAAACCCGGAGTGCTAAAATCAGCACTTCCTCAACAAAAAAGATTGAACCCTGACGCAATACGGAGAAGATTATCCCCCCTTTCCTGATTCCTTCAGGTGGGAAAACCCTAGGAGTTGTAGCTCAATTGGTCAGAGCACCGCCCTGTCACGGCGGGGGTTGCGGGTTCGAGCCCCGTCAACTCCGGAGGGGTTTTTATCATCGTAAAGCCTGATAAAATCTACGATGATTTTTATTCCGTAGAGCTTGTAGATTCATATCAAGGAGCAGTGGGTAAAGCAGCTCTAGCTCCGACCGTGAGGGCTTACGGCAACCAGTTTCAGATAAAATGAAGACAGTCTGAAAAGTCTCTAAACCCTGAATTCCATCAGAGCGTAGAAGTCGGTTCGATCCTCGAAAAGTATTCTACAGGGATGAAATCCCGCCTTTACGGCCATCCGGTTCAGCGTGGAGAGTTCTTCAGGAAAATCAGAGGTGGTGACATGTTCCACCGCTCCCTCGACCTCATCCATCGTGAGCGCCTTCCATGTCCATTCGGCATGATCAACCCAGCGCCCCATGTAGGCTTCACGGGTTTCACCTGGCGAGAGGACGGGGTCAAAGACAATCAATGCACCTCCAGGCGCCAGCTTGCGATGCAGTTCTCCGAAGAAATATTCCTTTTCCTGACGCCTCAGATGATGCAGAGAGAGTCCGATGTAGACGATGTCGTAGGATCCCGGGAGCAAGGGGAGGTTCAAGACGAAATCGCCGCACTGCAAAGAGCAGGGAACCCCCAGATCACGGGTGTTTTGCTCAGCAAGTCCCAGTGCAACCGGCGAGATATCCATGCCGGTGTAGGAAGTGACGGTGCTTCCCCGCAGAAGGCCGGAGCTGAATCTTGCATCCCCACATCCGAGATCCAGAAAGGAAAACGGCCGGCCAAACCGATCCAACCAACCGGCGAAGATCTCTCTCACCGAACTATGGTAGAGATAGTTATTGTCCACGATTCGGCAGTAAACAGACCATTGGTCAAAGAACTCTCTGACCGCCTCGGCATTACGGGTCTCTACCATTGTCAAATCGGTGTTCTGCATTGTTAAAAATTCACCACCGCCCTAACTCCGACCACAACCGCATTACCATACTGCTGCGTGCCCCCCGGATAGAGGATGTACTGAAGATCGGGCTGAATGGAAATCGCGGGCGTAACCTGCATCGCATAGGAAAGTTCGGCCACAGCCTCATAGCCGACTCCGTTCAGCCCTGTGGCACTTCCTTGCGAGGCATAATGACTACCCATCTGGGCATAACCGAAAGCCACCCCAAGTTTATCAGCATCCCGCGTCGGAATCAGTCCGGTATAGACAAGCCCAGCATCTGCATAGAAACCGACAGGACTGGCCTGCTGAGGAGAGAATCCAAGCCGGGTAAATGCATTGAGTCCCTTGCCCGGGCAGGCGCATGAGGCGTCCGTGACTGGCTGCTTGTTCTTGTCGCTTATGGTGGAGGGAGATCCCTGTGCCGGCACGGCATAGAGCTGCTGATCGACGATCCCGTAGAAACCGCTGCTGAATCGGCGACCCTCTGGGGAGCCGAAGCTAAAAACATCATCCCCGGAAGAATCGGCGGACGATTCGACATCCTGCCCCGCCTGCAACCAGAAACCGGCCTTAGCCGTTCCAGGAAGCCCGCTTGCATGAATATCCTTGTTCCAGGTCGCTGCAACCTCATTGAGTGAGAGCAACCCTCCAGCGGCACCGAAATTCCAGTTAAAGCCCCTGGGATTCTGTTGTTGAGTGAAGGGATTGCCTTGGGCAAGCGCACTGCGCAGAGTCAGCCATGAAGTGGGTTGGATGGCAATTCTCACCCCCGGTGTCGCCAGCGGATAAGTGGGGCCTCCATTGGGAACATTGAGACTGAAAAGGGAAGGCACTCCGAATGTGCTGTTGATAAACAAAGTCGCCGTATCCGAAATCATGAACTCAGTATCAAGTCCGAGAAGGCCTGCCCGCAGGGAGAGCGCATCATGGAAGAGATTCTGCTGGAACCAGAGTTCATAGCAGCGGAAGGCCGGATTAGCCGCGATACTGCTGACGGTCAGGGCATTGCCGACATACTGGGAAGAGAGATCCGTCCCGTAAAGCCAGAGCCATGTATTCTTGAAGGAAGCCCCCTCCCAACCAACTCCCTTTTGCAGATCGACCGCCAAGCCCAGACTCATCACACCCGAATAAGTGGTTCCAGTGGCAGCACCACCGGCGGTATTGCCGAACAGATCCGAAGTCGATTGAGCCGTGAGTACCACGCCCCGGTCCTCTGCCATTTTCCGGTAACCCAAGCCATTTCCCAAGACCTGACTCTGTTGAAGGAGATTGTAGGGATCGGGTGTTGATGTCACAGGGTCGGCAAGAAGCCCGCCCACCCCAAGCATCATACCCAGTATCTGCACAAAATATTTTTTAAGGTTCATGAGACAGCCAGTAGCGGTACCTTGGAAGAATCCAAACGGATAGATTTTTTTACGGCAAGCCGTCACTGTTTTTGTTCCCTTGAAGGTAGCAACCTTTTATTCCCAATCGAAAAATTGGAATTTTACGGTTCTATGGCAAATCTGCCTTACCCGTCATCACCAGCATGGAGAGGAGATTCACACTATCTTCATAATACCCCTCATGCGCCTTAAGAGCGTAGGCGTAGACGGCATCGCTCCAAGTCCTGTCACCCAGAGCCAGAGCGGCAACACCCGTCGGCGCGATGAATGCGGGTGAATCGAAATCCGCGCCCCGAAGCATTTTGCCATCCAGATGGTAACCGGCCTTGAATTCAAGGGGATCACCCACGGCACTCTTTGCCCAAGTCATGATCAGAGTTAAAACAGCCTTTGCCCGGTCATCCTCGCAAGCGATCGCCTCCCATCCGATGCGCCACGGCACCCGGCAAGCATTGTAGCTGTAGTCACCATCATGGGAACCTTCCAGAGCACCCGGAGCTGCAGGCTGCCATGCATCTTTCTTTAAAACAGCGAAATCGGGGACAAGCCCTGTGACGGGAGCTTCGTTGTGCTGCAGTTCCCGGAGGATGTCATACCCTCTCTTCTCCACTTTTGACCAGAGATCATCACCCGTCACCTTGTGAAACACTCTGAAATGCGTCGGCATCAGATCCGAGGTTCGAATCATCACCCGCTTCGAGTGGTCAGTATCCCAATCGCCAAGCCGAAGCGAACCGTCCGAGCGAACCAGAGAGCGTCCAATTTCTCCAATCAGCTTTTTTGCCTCGGCAAGATAGGCCACATCGCCCCATCTGTGGTAGGCCATCAGCAAGGCCATCGCCATATCCATGTCACCATCGGTAGCCGAGTCATTACTGAGAGTTTTTTCCGAGGCCGGGATCTTCCAAGCCATGAAGGCAGGATTGATTTTGGAAGGATAGCGTTTGCGAAAACGATCAAGTCCATCAAAGAAGGATCGCGCCTGCGGATCGGCATCAGCCATCATCACCGTGATCAGCATGCCATAACCCATTGCCTCAGAGACGGTGGTTCCTGAGGGAGTGAAGGCGATTTTGTAATCCCCCGGCACCAGCACCGATGGTTTCAGATATCTTTTCTTCCATCCCGAATAATACTGACTTAACTCCGACTGGGAGACCTGTGAATAAGCGGGAGTACCTCCTGCCTTGGCAGGAGCAATTTCGACAGAAAGAGAGAAAAGACAGGCCAACAGGAATACGCGGCAGGAGTGATTCATTGTTTGATTACCACCCTATCCCGATGCGGAACATCTGGGAGAACAAATCCTTCCGAATTCATCATCCTCACTGACTCCCAAATTCTGACTACAGAAACCCTCATCTTTTTTAAAATCCACCCAGTTCCTCAACGCGACCTCAGTATTACAGGGAAGGGTTGACATACCCTCTTTTTATGATAATAGATTATCATGATGAAGTCTTTGATTCGACTCGCCTTCTTCCTCCTGATTCTTGCAAGGGCGGAAGCGGATCTCTCTGTTGCTTCACTCTCCACGATCACGACGGATCTCGCCCGTAACATCGGGGGGAGTCATGTGAGCGTGGAGGGCATCATCAAAACCGGAGTCGATCCTCACGAATTTGAACCGACCCCGGATGATGTCAGGAGAGTTGCCAAGGCGGATCTCGTGCTTTTTACCGGCAAGGGGATCGAGGGCTACCTCCCCAAATTGGAGGAGGCGACGGGGGGAAGTTCCAAGTTTGTGAATGTCGGCAGGCAGATCCCATCGCTGACCATGAACGAGGGCGGTGAAAAAATTGAGGACCCCCATTGGTGGCATAGTGTGGCCAACATGAAGAGAGCGACACGCATCGTGGCAGACACATTTGAAAAAGCCGATCCGCAGCACGCCGACGACTACGAAAAGAATGCCATCACCTATCTTGCCTCCCTGGATGAACTGGATCGCTGGGTTCGCGTCAAGGTTGCACAATTACCTTACGGTCAGCGCAAACTCGTCACCTCCCACGATGCGCTCCAATACTTCGCCCATGACTACGGATTTACCATCTATCCCATCAAGGGAGTCACAACCAATGAGGAACCCTCCTCCCTCCATGTGAAGGAACTGATCGGAAACATCCGCAATCAGGGTGTGAAAGCAGTCTTCTTCGAGAGCATTGAGAATCCGCGGGCGCTTCAGCAGATTTCCATTGAGACAGGGGCCAAGATCGGCGGCACTCTCTATTCCGACGGACTGGGTGAGAAAGAGGCTTCCACCTATGACAGCATGATGAGGCATAATGTCTCCACGGTCGTAGACTGCCTGAAATAAAACACATGTCAAAAGAGCGACCCATTCCCAGAATCACCAGGCAGAAAGAGGCCATCGAGTCGGTTCTTCATCAGGAGCAACGCCCCCTACTTCCCGAAGAGATTCATCGACTGGCCTCCGGGCTTGTTCCATCACTTGGTATTGCTACCGTTTATCGATCCCTCAAAAATCTCCAGACCGAAGGTTCCGTCTGCTGCGTGGAGATCCCCGGACAGCCACCCCGTTATGAGATGACGGACAAAGGTCATCATCACCACTTTCACTGCAAAAAATGCCAGACCGTCTTTGACCTTCACGAATGTGTCTCAGGACTCAAAAAACTCGCCCCCAAGGGATTTGAAGTGACCGACCACGAGATCATCCTCTACGGAATCTGCAGGAAGTGCGCCGCGTAGAGGGATAGAATGAAACTTAAAAGTTGAATATTGAAAGAGATCGGATGATAGAAAAATCCGCGCTGAAATTCAGCGTCATTAGTCTCACCTCTGTTCTCCGTCTTCTGACTTCTGAAATCTACCCCGACAAGAAGACGCAACAACCTGCAATCACCAAAATCGCACTCCAAGGAGCACATTGTATCTCTTAAAAGGGAAACACTTGTTTCATCAACAACTCATACTATGATCATGATAATGAACCAGGCATTGCTTGATAGGATCACATTCGTCCCGACGATCTTTGGAGGGAAACCTACCATAAGGGGCAGGCGCTTGGCTGTTGAGCATATTCTAGGACAACTTGCCGCTGGAGACTCCGTGGAAACAGTTCTTGAAGGCTATCCTTGGCTGGAGCGTGACGATATCCTTGCTTGTTTGGAATATGCCCGAGCGGCTGTTTCTGTGGAAACCGTAATACCTCTCCCCGTTTTAACAGCTGCATGAGGGTCCTTTTGGACACCTGTGTCTGGGGGGCGGGGAGAAGGCTGCATTGTCTTCAGCTGGACATGATGTTCGATGGACTGGGGATCTGACTCATGATCCCGGGGATATGGAGATTCTTGCAATGGCTGACTCTGAAAAGAGCGTGCTTGTAACTCTGGACAAGGATTTTGGGGAGTTAGTTTTTTTGAAAGGACTTCCCCATCCGGGCATCATTCGATTGGTTGAAATTCCATCCAGGAAACAAGGGGAATCCATTCTGGTGGTTCTCAAATCTTTCGAGAGTGAATTATTGCGTGGTGCAATCATTACCCTGCAGGCAGGGAGGGTAAGAGTAAGACTCCCTCTGAATCTCGCTAAGGAAAAGCTGATTTGATCCACTCCGTCCTCTGACTTCTGAACCCTTAATCATCTCCTCCCCCCAACATCCGCCCTCCGAATCCCCTTTGTCAGCTTTTCTAAATGTCAGCTTTTCAGCTTTTTCCCCTGTCGTCCCCCGCCCTCCGACTTCTGATTTGACGGCACTTGCCTCCCGGCAAGCGGTGCCGCCCTTGACAGGGCTGTCTTTGACAGTCTACCGCCCCGGTTCCCACCGGCTTGGTTCTGATCTCTGATACTCTCTACTTCCTCTCCGGCTGGAAGATCACCTTACCCTCTTCCTCCTTGCGTTTTAGCGGCGCACCAAGCACCTCGCCGATCATATGTTCCTCCATCGCGCAGACTTCAGGATACTCTTTCATGATCTGGACAAGCGGATTATGACTCTCGCGGATCTCCCAGCAATCCCCGTCCCGTTCCACCAGCACGGACATTCTCCCCTCGGCATCGCGGAGCCTTGCCAATGCTCCGGGCCATTCCGAGGGAGCCTCGGCATTGATATGCAGGCTGTAATGGGACTTCATTGACCTGAAATACATCATCAGGAGTTTCTGGGGCGCGGTGGCACCGTAGAGGCCGACAGCCTCCTTTAGCAGCGCAAGGGCAAATTGATTTTCAGCAGAGACAAAAAGTTCTTCACCGCGATCGCTCAACTTGTAGAGCAAGCGCGGTCGGCCCTTGCCGCCAGGCGAGGAGGGTTTTCGTCCGCCTGCCAGATGTCCTGAAGAGACCAGGGCAAGACAGTGGGCCTTGACTCCCATATAGCTCATTCCGAGAAGGGAGGAGAGATCCTGAACACTCATGCCGTTTCCGGATCTCTTGACCTGTTCGAGTACTGCCAGCCTGGGACCGCGACCCGCGCCGAAAAGAAGGGCTTTTCTCATCAGAAAAGCTCTCCCTGTTCTGAGGTCGAAAGACGAAAGACGAAAGACGAAGGCATTTTAGCCGCAGCTTTTTCTCTACTTTGACATTCGTCCCTCGTCTCTCGACCTTCGACTAATCGCGCCTTTTCCCTTTCAACTTCAGCAGTTAGCGAGCGAAACTCGCAATCTCTTAAAGCAGCGATCAGCGCATCATAATCAGGCTTGATTCCCATTTCGGAAATCGGAAGCGGCAGCGGAAGATCGAGATCGAGTGCCACCATTTGACGGTTGGCGCGGACAAGCTCGAGTGACGGAAGAAGCTTCTCACTGACCTTGGGATCGAGATCTTCACTCTCCAGCAATTTTTCAAGGGAACCATATTGCCTGATCCATTTAGCTGCGGTCTTTCCACCGACTCCCGGCACCCCGGCGATATTATCCGCACTATCCCCTGTGAGCGCGAGAACATCGGCAATCTGAGCGGGATCCACCCCCCACTTCTCACGAACCTCAGGGACTCCCAGGAGCTTGAACCCTCCATTTCCCTCACCGAGATCCGCCTTGGCCGTGGAATAGATAGAGACCCCATCCCTCACCATCTGGAGGATATCCTTGTCATTGGTCGCCACCACACATTCGATGGGACTCCGGCAGGCCTCCATGACATACGAAGCAATCAGATCGTCCGCCTCGGTATTTTCCAGAAAGAGACTCGCGACGCCCATCAGCGGGACAATTCGTTGGAGGGGTTCCTGCTGCACATCAAGATCATCCGGCATCACCTCACGGTGTTGCTTGTATTCGGGTTGGAGCTGCGTGCGGCGCTCGGGAAGCCCGGCATCCCAGACCACTGCGGCATAGTCCGGCTTCAGATCGGCAAGCATCCGTCTCAGGGCCTTCACAAATCCGTAGATGGCATTGGTCGGCTCACCGCGGGAATTGCGCAGTCCTCGGATCGCAAAAAACGACCGGTAGAGATAATAATGCCCATCGACGAGCAACAAGCGTTTGGGAGTCGGGCTAGACATCGGATGCTATCTACTGCGAATACTCACGGAGCCTGTCCGGTTCAGCGAGGATGGTAAGCAAGACATCCATGTTCTGATAGCGGATAGTTCGCGTGTGACCGACCATGTGCCGTCGTCCATTCAAGTTGAGTCGCAGCGGTTTCAGATGATCATTCTGTTCAAGTCGGTTGATATAGCTTGCAATCGTGTGCCCATGGCGATCCGGGGGAGCCAGAAGATCAAAATAAGTGCTGACTAATTTTTCTTGTTTGAGTTCTGGTAGCAATACCTCAGCAGACTCATTCCAGTAGAGAATCTTTCCATTATGGTCCGATGTAATGATCGGCCATGGGAGGTTCTCCAAGATCGAATTGAGCTCTCTCTCTTTGCCTTTCAATTGATTTAACAAGATACCGAGATAGGCAAAAATCCACCCGACAACCATGTAAGTGCCTGCCCTGAAAACAGGAATCGTGTACTGATCATAGTATGGATGACCGGTGAATAGAACGAACAGCCTTGCATTCAGAAAGATGGAACAGACTGCACCCGTATAGATCACCACCCAGAAAATCATCACACTCGTCTGCATCGTGACTGACATGAAAAGCATTCCGACCACTAGAAAAAACGGTGAGATTGTTCCTACCTTTATTACATAGTCAACCGACAAAACCGCAACGAGGTATGCGGCTGGAATGATCAGCTCCATAAGCACTTTTTTGCTGAAAAATGTACTCGTCATGATTGCAGTAGATTCGCACCGTTAATCACCCCGGAAATCTTGGTGAGCCACCCCGCCTTGTCAAATTGGTTCAGCAGTTTGGCATGGCCATGATTTCCCATGGAGGCTCCCATTTTAGGATTCTGAATGACTGTCAGGATGGCATCCGCCATTGCCTGAGGAGAATCGGGATCCACCAGCAAGCCGTTGACTCCTTCATCGATCAACTCGGTAAGGGCGCCTATCCTATGGGCGACAACGGGTCGCCCCTTGGCCCATGACTCCAAAATCACCATGCCAAAAGATTCTATCCAGATTGAGGGAGTCATCAAACACGCTGCCCTACCCCAGATTTCAGACATTGATGCATGGTCCAGAAAGCCCGTGAATTTGACATTCCTGAGAGAACGGGCTTGCACCATTGCCTCGAGCCTGCCCCTCTCCGGTCCATCCCCCACTATCCAGAGCTGCCTGCCACATCCCTGGATTCTCTCCCAGGCCAGAAGAAGCTGATGCACCCCCTTTTCCTGGGATAGCCGCCCGATGAAAACAACATCCCCGTCCTCGGGATAAGCAGGCGGCTGAGTCTCAGGTTCCAGAAAATGATGGATGACGGAGATCCTCTCTTCAGGAACTCCCATCTTGATATGTTCCTGTCTTTGGGCCTCGCTGATCGCTACCCAGTGGTGGATATGGCTAAACAGATCCAACTGCCTTGTGCGCATCATGATGGCTCCCATGATGCCGCTTTGAATATGGCTGTCGTGCCAGCATGCCGTCCGGAATGCCGGCACGAAATTCCCATGCATGCACAGTTGGCATGGTTTGCCATGATTCATGAAAAATCCATTCACACATCCCATACGATAGTTATGGAGATATTGGATCACTGGCACGCCTAACTCAAATGCCAGGCTATACACCGCGGGTGACATGGCAGGAAAGACATTGTGAATCAGCCAGCAATCGTAACGCCCCAGCCTCTGATGCCTTCTCAACTGTCTGGTGAGACCCCAATTGGAGAAAGCCTTCAGGGTGCCTATCCCTTGCTTCACAAACCCTCCGGGAAATACATCCCTGCTGGATGCGAGAAATGTCCCGACATCGAATTCGGAAGAGAGTGCATCTCCGATACGATAGACACTTCCCTCCTCACCCCCGTACTCCTTGTAGCGGGAGAAGAACTGGAGAATCCGTGTTTTGGATCCAACCCTTCTTGATGGAGCAAGTGTGGCATTCATCTTACCGGGGGCTAGTACAGATCCAAAGGTTTGTTTTCCACCACGGGGGAGATTGGTTTGGAGGCTTCGGTTTGATCGGATTTCAACGCTCCTCCGGAAGCTGAGGGAACCCGTTCCAACAGCGCAGCGATTCCCATCATGCCGATCAATGCCACGATGAACACCAGATACCCCGCACCCAGATGAAACCATGATGGGTCAGTCAGTGGATTCTTTCCTATTGCAAACTCACTCCCGAAGGCCACGGTGCCGAGAGTCAGAGTCAGGATTCTCACGAAGTTCCCCAGCACCGCTAGGGGAAGGGCGCATAAGAACAACACCCATTTCTTCCATGCCTCCTTAAGAGTGAAATGGGCGAAGAGAGATCCAACCATCATCAGGGCAAAGAGCGAGCGAATGCCGCTGCACGGATTGGCAACATCCACTGCAAAGCGCTGGCCTGCCGCCAGATGCAAGGTGGCATCAGGAGCGGAGAGGATGCCAGTTCCATTGAGAATGACGGGGATGCCAAGCAGATTGAGCACCAGTACACTCAGTTTGGACATGATAAAACGAAGCGGCAGTGCGATCATCATGTCGAGACCGGGAAATGGAATCGCAAAAATCAGAAAACCTATCGGGAAGGAGAGAGCCTTGAGAAAATCCCATCCAAGCAACCACCACACCGAACCAGCAATGACCATCATGATACTCACCAGACCCGCAAAAGTGACATCGGCCTGATTACCTGCCCAGAAAAGCAGCAACCCAGCAGCCAGCAGAGGCAGCCCTCCCCAACCGCATCGAGGCGTGATGGAGAGGAGCCTCTTGCGATCATGATAAATCAGGAAACAGACGGCGGGGAGGATAAGAAACCCATGCCCCATATCCTCGTTCTCGTTCCAGTTGATCCAGATATAACGCGCGAGGGAATAAGTCGTCGTGCCCACCCCGTAGCTATATTGAAGGGTAAGGAGAAGAGCCGTGAGTAGGAGGATCGCTAGGGCGGATACAGTCAGCGTCGTCCGTTGTGATGATAAGGAGGCGGTCATTGAGAGGATAAAGAGAGAGTTCAGTAGTCAGAGGGCAGTAAGAATGGCTTTGGATTGCCGATCATCGATCCGGGCATTCTTCCTATTTCACGATTACGCCCAACAAGATCTGCATGCTGATCAGGCGTCAAGTAACCACAATCCCTTGCAAAATCCAGAGATGTTTCCGTCTCGGCATTTTCCCCATCACAGTCCGTCAGTTTGCTGATGAAATGGGCCTCATATCGCCTTTTTGCCCAAGCCTCACGGAGATTCATGGACACAGAACGGGAACTTCTTCGAATTTGATCAGTCAGGGTATAGCGCTCATCTTGAGGAAAGTTTCTGCTTCGAAGATAGATCTCCATCGCCAGAGCATAGGCTCGTTTGTAGACCTCCAGATCCTTGGTTGAATCGATTCTCATTTTTTATCTTCCGACCTCCGTTCTCTGACTTCTGACCTCGTCCTCGACGGCTTTTATTAATGAGCAATTTAGGATCATCAATAAACAATTCGTCTTGAGATGCTAGTGCTTCATCACAAGTGGCGCGAGTTCGGAAATAAAGTCTGTGATCATCCGCTGAGTCTCCTCGGTATTTTTTC
>Ga0194039_1000066_pt1 | contig 66910 bp, 57 predicted proteins | sample JunL228m_MetaG_FD_148679 | JGI IMG/M metagenome (GOLD analysis project Ga0194039, IMG submission 148679) | Anoxic zone freshwater microbial communities from boreal shield lake in IISD Experimental Lakes Area, Ontario, Canada - Jun2016-L227-8m | ecosystem: Environmental > Aquatic > Freshwater >...
GATGCTTGATGGTGCAGCAACCGGCAAGACCGCATCTGACGTGATGCTCTGTCCGTTCTCATCCGCAGGCGCTAACCTGATTCCAGCATACTGCAACATCATCCAGGCAGGCAGTGCATACGACCTGTCATTCGGTTCTGTTACAACCGCTGCAAACGAGAGGTTTGTCGGCACTGACGCAACCATGCCAGTCGTCCTGAACTACAACATCAACGTTAAGCCATACGGCACAACCGAGGGACAGATCCCGGCAATCGGCTCAGCATCGGCTTACGTGAAGTCTCACATCCAGGAAGCAAGAGGCGCAACCAACAACGTTAAGAGCGAAGACCTGGTCTACTCTGAATCCTCAAGTGTTAACGGAATGATCTCCGGATTCTCTAAGGATATCAAGTACCAGTCTGGTATGTCTTTACTCTGAACGAGTGTAAGACGGGAATAGGGATAATTAAGAGGATTTCTCCTCCTAATTCCTTGTTCTTTTCATAAAAATTGCGCTTTTCCACGGAAGATCTATTTTCTCGAAATTTTAGAATGCTGAAAAAGAGACGGGATTTTCTGATCTCTCTCTCAACAACCGGAAATATCAACCGGGGGTCCGCGTTCGTGTGCGTGAGGGTTTATTCACCGGTTCCGGTTGCTTTTCAAATTGTTCAATGTCTTGTTCCAGGTCTTCAATAAGTGCGTGATAGTTAATTGGAATGTCTCACCATACCCCAAAATTTAAATCGATACGTTTATGCTGGACTGAGTCAGAAGAAAAAAATAGTGGAAGCCACCATGAAACACGAAAGCAATTTTAACATAAATCGATTTGCTCTGATTTTCACATTAGTAGTCTTCCTTGCTTTTGCAGGAAGTACTGTATCGGCTATTGATCAATCATATGAAAATTTTAAAGTAACTTCATCACTGTTAGATGCAAAGATTTCCGATGTCGGGTTAAACGGAGGGTTATCCACTTCGGAACTTAGCTATACCAGACCACCTACAACTAATGATGATGCATTAAAAGCCAGCTCCAAGTTTGCATATAAACCGAAACCCTACGTCTTTACACCCATAGTCAGCCATGTTACACAAGATCCTATAATTGGCACTTGGAGATACTATTATGCATCTTCAAACAATCCTGATTGGGTTGGTTATGATAGTAGATACCAGTTTAATGCTGATGGCACATATTCAGGCAGCCTATATGTTCCGAAGGATAAGGAAACATATGTATTTTCGGGAGTCTGGAGTGCGAATGGTGATAATTCATACACATTAACAGATACGAGATTTGGTACATCTCACATTACGCCCGGTCCAATATCTGTTGCATCATATACCGTGAAATACGACCTGTTCAACAATGTCATTTACGATACAAGGTATCCTAACATTATTCATTCTCCGTATCAGGGAAGCGTGACGACTGTTCCAGGACAAATATCAACACCTACACCAACGGTTACGCCGATAAAGACGCCAACCTACACCTATAAGACTCCAACCTACACCTATAAGCCGAGAACCTACACCTATACACCGACACCTGTCGCCCCGGTGCAAGACCCAATAATTGGTGGTTGGAGAATGACAGGAGATTACGGTTATGATGATAGATACAGGTTCTACGCTGACGGCACTTGGGAAGAAAGCTATTATTTCTTCCAGCTCCCCGGGATGGCGTACCAACCAGGGATAACAGGAACAACGGCAAGATTTACCGGGACTTGGACACCAAATGGCGGTAATTCATACACATTACGTGTGTCGTCAACCGGTACCACCTGGACAATGATATATGACCCAGCACGAAACTGTATCTATGATCCAAGATTTCCCTCCCTTCTGAAGAAGCCTTATACAGGAGACATAGTGAAGGGGTCCATTTCCTCGGTTGGCAAGCCAGCGGTCAGCGGACTCTCTGGACTTGAAATGGAAAAAATTCAGCTTGCCTTAAACAATCAGTTTGGTGGGATCGTTACGACGTGACCACCCCAACTTTTTTCGGGATCTCAATGATACACTGAAAATTGGAAATGATTTGTTCTACACTAATAACCCATGAATTTATTTTTTCACCCCGCATCCGGCAGCTTCCCATATACCCATATTCAGATTTTATTACATGGCAGATGGGGAAGAATACGATTTGATTCAAGGTAAAAAATACCGGATTGTTACCGAAGGGGGTATTGAGGTTATGATATAGCGGGGATTAGCTAGAGATGGAAATCCCTTGTTTATCAGAGATCTATTCCCGGTTCAACTGATACCCTGGCAGGAAATTGAAAGTTTTGAACCTTTGGAAGAATAAAAATCACGATATTCATCGAGATTTGGTCTAAAATCTGAAGATATATAAGCCAAACGGCACCCCTATCAGCCCTAAAAAGAAACCCGCACGGGAAGTGCAAAAATCAGATTAAAAGTATGTTCTCATTTGGCAGTTGAGTCATTAGATCGCAACCTGCCTACCAATTCAGGGTTAATGGGAATGGCACTTCTCCAGTTTTAGGAGATTTCATTGTATACATACATTCTCTCATCATGGGTAAAAAGTTTCATCAGAAAATAGTTGGGATGCCATTGAAACGTTAGGGGGATACGATGCCAGGAACAACGCCTCGCCCGGCGTAACCCGACGAGCTGTCGCACCGGACACCTGCACATGGGCGGGAACAATCTCAACGCAGGGGTTTGGAGGTGGCAATCCCCATCATATGGTTGACCCAAAGACACCAGATCTACCTCGCAACATCATAACCGACCACATAATGTATATCCTCGAACAAAAAAGACGCTTAAAAAATAATTTCTTTTTACCCGGTTTTGTGTTTTACTGCAATGTAATTTTCAGAAAAGGGGGTTGATTTGTCCATTCCGGGAAATATGGGGTCATCCTAATTTTGGAGAAAAACCATAACCAGAAAATTGGTATAAAGTAAAAAAACTTACCAGTAAAAAAATTAAAAATGGAGATATTGATTTTCTTCCCCATTACTCAGGACTGAATTATCCCACGTTAGTTGGGTGCCGACGAGTAACTCACATCCTTCGACAGGTCAAAGAGCCCGTCAACTGACGTCACATCATGGTATTCCATATCGGTACCAACTGCAGTGCCATTACCCGTACTGGCCAGGATCTTGCCATCAACATATGCTGTTGCACTTCCGATTGCCGCATTTTCCGTGCTGCCTTGAGTCTGGTTGATTCCGCGGGCATCGATTCTGTAATCGAGAGATACCGTTGTTCCCGGTGTATCCGAAATAACCCGCACTCCGCTGCTGGAACTTGCGGAAACCTCATATACATCCATAGTGCTACCAGCCTGGACTGTCTCGCACTCCGCTGGCAACGTAGTATTGGTCGTGCTTCCCCATGGACAGCAACCTGCTGTACTGGTAGTTTCAGTTCCAACAGTAGAAACGATTACATTTTCGCTTGATACCATACGGCCACCGTCTCCACCTTCAAACGTAATAATCCTGTCAGTCTGGACATTTTCCTGCCCGTTTACCACATCACCAGTGTTAATGTGCGTGTCCTTGATGTAATTTGTCTCACCATTGATACCAATGGTGTTCTCAGAATAGACCGCAAGTCCAATCTGTTCACCATCTGTCAATGGAGGACTCAGGTCACCCGTACTCTGCTGAAGTGCAAGGTCGGTCTCTGCTATGAAACTACCAACGACTTTTGCGGAGGTTCTGACAATAATCTGGGAGGTTTCATTCCCAGCCGGTACAGGACGAGCAGCCATAGCTGAGCCAGAGACTGCAATAACGATCACCATCGCTATGATGATCACACCTATCGATACTTTTTTGTTCATCTACGCCACCTTGATCGATAATTATGTAAGCATCGAAATTAAGCTATAGAAGTATTTAAAATTAATGTAACCTGTCGTTTCACAGGTATAACCAATGATTTGTTTTTAAGGGAATAAACCGTGATTGAAACGTATTAAGATCTTTTTATAACCACCTAAAATACTATTTCCGGATATAATGTCATTCATTAATGTAATTCATTTACCAGGTACCAATAACCCATAGTATTCCCCAGATTAAACGGTACGGTATCCCCTGCGATCACCGAATCAAGAGAGAGATCGGGGGTGTTGAAGGAAGGCATACAATAACCGGTTGTTGTAACCAGATGGATAATTTCGCTATATTTCGGTTGTAATAATATCATTACTGCAACGCCGCTCATCCCAAAAACAACGTGCGCTACAACAGCGAGGAAAAAATATGTTTATAGGGTGATTGAAATGGTTTTGCTGAACTGGTGTATAATTCCCGACACAGAGGACGATTCAGAATAGCTGAATTTCTGTCCCAATGTCTGGCTGTTATAGTTCGCATAGGAGGTTAAATCCCCTAGTGCAGGTTTTGTTCCATAACCTTTCACAGCGAATTTATACCCCATATATGGTGTATTAGTGCCTGTCATTGAAGAATCCAAGGCTGATGACACAGATAGCTGGTTACCATTATAGGTACTTCCAACCTGGCTATACCCGACATACGGGTAAGCTGAAACTGGCATAATAACAGCTGCCAATACAATTAGTGCCGCAAAACAACCAATTAATTTTACCGAGTTCATTTTTATCTATCTTCTCCATTCGAATTTATAATCACATTTCAGCTTTCTGCCTTAAAAACTTTCTGAGTACCCAGGTACCATGACGATCTTAATCGACAATTGAGAAATTAACATTTCTCTGAATAGAGATATTGATAGTGGAGTCGTAAATTTTTAAAAAAATAGCGAGGGTCCTTCGTCAGTTAACCTACCTTTATTAGGGTTCGAACGTAAAATTTATTATGAAATCCGGATGGGCACTGATTATAATAGCCCTTTTTATTACCTCAATATTTTCCGGGTGTACTCTCAATCCGGGCTCTTCGGGTCCCTTGGAATTACAAGAGGCTAAGAGTGCCTTTGATAAGGGAAGGTATAATGAATCCCTCTTAATCTATGAAAATCTTACGATGAAACAACCTGGAAATGCTGACGTCTGGTCCGGGAAAGCGGAAGTCCTTCTTAAAATTGGTCGATATGCCGAATCTGAAGATTCATTCGACACAGCATTGAGGATTAAACCTAATAGTGCCATAGCATTGAAAGGGAAAGGCGATGCACTGGCGTTCCTAAAAAATTTCAATGAATCTTTAATTTATTACGATGACGCTCTTACAGTAGATCCCACGATGGCTGTTGCTGCAGAGGGAAAAGGGAGTTCTTTCAAGTCATTAAACAGACTCAATGAAAGCATCGGGGCGTATGATAACGCAATCTTAATCGATCCGGGCCTCTCTTCCGCATATAAGTTAAAAGGAGATGTCCTTTCGATGCAGGGACGTAACCCGGAAGCTTTCTCGGTATATGATGAATCTTTGAAAGCAGGCCAAAATCCCGCTGATATCTGGAAGGCTAAAGGGGATATCTTCAAAGGACTTGGAAGATATAATGAAGCTTTAAATGCTTACAACAATTCGATTAATACCGAGCCAGACAACTCAGAGGTTTGGAATTCAGTCGGGTTTATTTTTAACAATGCAGGTAAGTATGCCGAAGCAGTTGGTGCATATGATCGAGCTTTGTCAGTTTCTCCGTCGGATGCAGCATCCTGGGGCTATAGAGCCTATGCATTGAACAGTCTTGGAAAATTTGAAGAGGCTAATCTGTCTGCAGATCGGGCACTAAATATTGACCAGAACAACACCCTGGCTTGGAGCAATAAGGGATTTGCATTAAACAGCCTCGGAAAGTACAATGAAGCGATCAAAGCTTATGAAATGGTTAATAATTTTTCCCCAAATATGACGGTGGCATGGACCAACAAGGGGTTTGCGTTGAATTCCATAGGAAGATATGATGAGGCAATGGTCGCATATGACAACGCCCTTAAAATAGATCGTAACCTCTCTATCGCATGGGGATACAAATCCAGTGTATATAACCAGTTAGGAAATACTACGAACGCCCTCGACTCGGCAGACCATGCAATCAGTCTTGACCAGAAAAATACCCTTGCATGGACAAACAAAGGGATCGCAGAAACACGGCGGGGAGATTTTGAATCAGCAAATAAATCTTTTTCGATGGCACTCAAGCTGACACCAAATACAAGTGTGACGTGGTTCAACAAGGGGTTTGCCCTCCATAACCTGAAGAGGTACGAAGAGGCGATTGCGGCCTATGACCAAGCACTTGGTGCTGATCCGAATAACACCATGGCATGGATTTACAAAGTATCAGCTCTCTGGAGCCTTGGTCGTGAAGAAGAATCAGCCCATGCCTATGACAAAGTCCTGATTGTGCAGCGGAATAATACTGTTGCATGGATGAACAAAGGCTATGCCCTTTTCCAGTTGGGACGGAATGACGAGGCAATCATTGCCTATGATCGTGCTTTAGACAGCGACCCAAATAACACCCTCGCATTGAACAACAAGGCCTACATGTTGCTCACCCAGGGTAACTATCCGGGAGCCATACGGTTATATGATAAGGCCATTTCGCAGGAGCCCAATAACACGGATTCACTCAATTTTAAAGGGCTTGCACTCATAGGAAACAAAGAGTATGATAAGGCAATGACAGTGTTTGAAAAGGTCATTCAGATTGATCCAAACAATGCAATAGGGTGGACAAATGAAGGCTTTATCTTATATAAACAAGGCAATATCGATGCCGCTATTAAAAGGTTTGATAAGGCACTCAGTATAGATCCAAATAATCGAGAGGCTTATTATGACAGAATTGAGGCGATACGGATATATTGGCCCCATTATACCGGATAACAGTACGGGTCAGCAGTTGTTAAGATGATCTTTCTGGAGTCCCAATGGAAAAATTCATTTGAAACATACCGGGTTCATAAAAACCCAATCTGGTTTATTGTGTATAGTTCCAGAATTCATCCCGTTCCATTTCTATTTACCCCCATGTATGCTCGTACCCTTTCCGGTCCATCACATTCCCATCAATAAAGACACCCGGGTCCCCGATTACACGTCCAATAACAGAATAGTGAAGACCAGCAGGTGCTTCCCAGTCGCAGGGGACGGTGAATAACAACTCAAAATCCCCCCCCCCATAGAGGGCCAGCTGGATTGCCTCACCAGGTGGAACTCCCGCCGGGGAAGGGATCTTGTCCGGGTCAATGGAGTACCCGCAGGAGTTGGCCTCGAGCAGGTCATAGAGCGAGATAGAAAGCCCGTCGCTGAGGTCCATCATCGAGGTGGCGCCGGTCCTGCCCAGTAGTTGACCTTCGCGGACCCTTGCCCGGGGCTCCATGAGCGATTTGTCATACTGGTGATACCCGTTGAGTGCGGCCTGAGCACGTCCAAGGACCCCGGTTACACAGATGAGATCCCCAACCCTGGCACCGGAACGCCGGACGATATGGTCAGTGGCTACCATGCCGATACCACTGCTGACTATTGTCAGTTCTTTGTGGTGGTCAATGTCGCCACCGGCAACGTAACCACCGGCCTCTGAGCAGCAGTCCCTGGCACCCCGAATAATTTCTCCAAGCCTTGACGGGTCATCAAGCCCTACCGCTAACAGGAGGATTGAAGGCGTCGCCCCCATTGACGCGATATCAGAGAGCGTTACCGCTGCACTCATCCACCCGATCTGCCAGTCTGTCATCCCGGCAGGAAAATCGGTTGTTTCGTGGAGCATGTCCGTTGTAGCGACGAGGAGCTGTTCACCACAGGGAATTACCGCGCAATCATCAAGGCAATGCTCCTTTCCAATGATTGTATATACTTCCTGTAACAGTGCCCGTTCATCCACTCTTCCTCATCTCCTTTCCCCGTGCGGTCTGGTAATCCCGGAAAATCCCCTCGATTCGCCTTGTGTTCTGCTCATCCACATATTCCTGGTGCTTCTCCTGCCAATGCTTCAACGAAATTTCAAACGCGGATTTTCCGGCACTACCAATCTTTCCCCTGATAAGAATCGGTAGTTCTCCGCCATCAATAAGTGGAATATTCTGTTCCATGCAGGCCGCATGGAGCTGGGGGTCAGCATGCGAGGTGAGACCCGGGCCCGTGATTACCGCTTTAACTCTCATCTCCCCGATCTCACGGATTACACTTCTCCCCCACCCGTCAATCCGGAGCACGTAAAGGACATCCCCTTCCAAAACCCCGGGGTCGTCAGAGAGTGCCCTGACAGCGTCCCTGGTAAAAGCGCCAAGCATCTTCACCGGGATCGAATCGGGACTACGATCAAGTTCGTCAATCCTGTTCTGTCTCTCGATCTTCTTTATTAAGTTCCGGTTCGAGCGTTCTTCACGGCGGAGCCTCTTTTTAAGCGTCTGTATCGTTAAGTCTCTTTTGGTTATTTCTGCATCTTTTATGATATCTTTCTCATGTAGTGACCTGATTTTCCGGATCCGGGCCTGAAACCTGATAATCTCGTGCTCTTTTCCCTTGACTTCCTCCTGCAACTCCTGGACAAACGTGCGAAGGCGTTTCACCATCCCGTCAAGGACCCTGACCCGCTCATCAGATTTCCTGTCGGCCTGAACAACAGGTTCTTCAATTTTTGGGGGAAGGGTAACAACTTTCAGTTCTCCAATCACCTGTTCCAGCGAGTGCCCGCGGATCATCCCCGCCCTGACCTCGTCAAGGTCCTGACCCGGGGGTACGCGTTTAAGGATATGCTGAAACTTGTGGTTATAGTGCCGGTATGCTTCAAGAGCGGCGGATAACGCATCCCGTTCGTGATCGTTCATGTACTTATACGGTTGCGTATACTCCATTTTCGCATCCACACTTACATCAAGGCGGGGTGCATAGGCGACCGCATTGAATGCACGCCTGACCTTTTCAACGGAAAACGGCATATCACGCACATCGGTTGCTACCACAACCGGTTTTCCAACCTTATAGAGCGATTCAATGACATCAGACAGGGAGGTCTGGCGGGAACTGCTCAGGTGGAGCAGGTTTCCCTCAAGGTCGAGGGCGGCGATGGCGGTAGTTGTTCCGGGGTCCATCCCGACAATAATAAATTTCGGGCGGGCCGACAGGGGCCTGAACATGATCCGGTCCAGGCGTCTCCCGCTTATCCGGACCTGGACGTCGGCCCCGCGGTACGTAGACACAGGTATCTTGTCACGCGGGGCAAATACCCGGAACGATACCTTGCTGCACCCACCAAATGCCTTTACCTCCTTTTTTTCATATTTAAGGCCGGCAGCAACGAGACCCATTTCAATCTCCCGGGCCCTTTGCAAAACCCCGCCATGGATCTTCCGTACGTACCGGTTCTGGCTCCAACCGCCTTTCCCAGGGGACCGGTTACGCGTTACGATTACGTCGGAACTGTTTTCAAAGGCAATTACTTCGGCCCCTGCCCCAAGGGACGCCACCCTCGCAATGGTGCGGGCCTCGTCAAAAGGATCGAGCCGGTTGAAATTGATATTATACCGGCTTGCAACTTTTATGAGTGACTCCCGCCGGTCCCCTCCCGTAACCTGGACAAGGCGTGTGGCCGGGGGCAGGGACTGCATGAACGCAAATAACTCGTGCTGGTCAGTGGAGATCTCCTGGAGACTGTCAACGGCAAGGATATCAGGTTGTTCCTGGGAGAGCATCCGGAAGAGCCGGAAGGACGAGACCCCGTCCTCGGAAATGATCTGGTCGCCCTGGAGTCTTACCAGTGCATAGAGAGGCCTCCTGGACTTTGACCTGACAGAGCCCCGTATGATATCAATCCCGAATACCTTCAGCTGGTCACGCATCTCAATGTGTCCTCGATATCGTATGACAACTGGTACTTCCGCGTGAAGTAGGTGAGGATATTATCGAGGTCCCGCCGGAGAATCGTATCTGCATTCGGGTGATCGGTCTCCATCCACTGCGGCCAGTCGATCAGGGTACAGCCGCGTTCATTGACCATAATATTGAATTCAGAGAAATCAGCGTGAATTATTCCAAGATTATACGCCTTCCCAACCTCGCCGATTATTTCGTCAAGGAATTCCTTTGGCTCTTCAAGCCTTGCGTTATTGAGATTCACGCCCGGAATGTACTCCATCACCACAATATGCCGGTTCTGATCAATAGGGAGCGGCACCTTGACACCCGGATGCAGGGTCTTGAGGGCAAGGTATTCGCGTTCTGCGGACTGTCGCGAGGTAAAAATCCATGGAGAATGGGTCTGCCCGGGTTTATATTCACGGTTGAGGCGGACCGACTGGAAAGACCGCTGCCCCACATGGTGGAGCTTGAGTGCCACACACCCGAGGCCGATTCCTTCATACACCACGGACTCCTTGCCAACCCCGATCATGCACCCAAGTGCCTGTATCGTTCCTTTTTTTGTGAGAGTCCGGAGCGCAAGCGCATCATATCCCATAAAAACCAGTGAATACCCGTCGTACGGGACGGCGTTATACCGTACCATCCCTTTCTCCATCAGCCGGCTGATGCGGAACGATACCTCGGATTCAGCCAGCCCTACAGCCCGTACCAGTACTTCAAGCGGGACCCACTCGTAATTTTTCATGAGCCGTTCAAGTGCCTGAAGTATATCTACCTCGTATTTATGGAGTGTCCTGATATTGTTCCCGGAAATTGCCATCTCTGCTACACATTTTATCTATTTGGATGATAAAGGTTGATCTGGTAGCAGCAATGGGGTGCAGTAAATGTGGAAAGCCCGGGGTTATTTTCCAGGAGTATTCCGGCCTGCACCTGTGCCCGCAGCATTTCAAGGAAGACCTTCTTCATAAAGCGAAAAAAACCGTGCGGCAGAACCACTGGCTTGTCCCCGGGACACAGTACGCTGTTGCACTATCCGGCGGGCGAAAGAGCTGCGCACTCCTGGGTTTTATGCATGCCCTGGCGGGAAAACGGAAAGATATCAGCCTCGTTGCGGTAACGATAAAAAATAACGATCCGGAAGCGATGGAAAACGCGAAGGCGATATCAGAATCGTTTGGAATTCGATGGTTTGGAATACCGGGTGACAAGGTAACAATTCAACATGATAACCGGTTTGATGCAGCAAATAAGTCTCCTTTTATGGCCCATTCATCGACAGAGTGTCAATTGACGCTCATGGCAGAAGAACTTCAGTTTGACGCTCTTGTCATGGGATATGCACTTGAAGACCATGCGGAATGGGTCCTCTGGAATGCCATTTCAGGGAAGACAATCCAAGAAACAGGTTCTTCGGCAGAAGCCCGGAGGCGGGTGCAGGTCACCAGGCCTTTTATGCATATTCCGGGGAAGGAACTGGAGCTGTACACACAGCTTTTCCTGGAAGATTATAACGTGGAGACACAGCCAGAGACGGGCATTCATGTGGATGACCCGATCAGTACCATTCTGGCACGGTTTTACAGCCGGCACCCGGGTGTCCCCTATGCACTGGTCAATATTGGTGAGCAGGTCAAAAAATTCCGGGACCAGTGCTCATGAAAATAGATACATCAGCTAGTGTCCCACTGCGCCAGGAAGAGAGAGGTGGTCCCAGGTATGGGTGACACGCGGGGATTATTCTGGAGGTTGATCCATAGTTCACCGGAAGTAAAAATTGGACTCTATTTCATCCTGTTCTTCCTCCAGATGGTGGCATATACCGTATTGTTCAAATACCTCTACCCTGTACTCGAACAAAAACCAATATCCTGGCCCTCATCGCTCCTTTTTGTGGTGGAAACGATCACCACCGTGGGGTACGGTGAGCTCCTCCCATTCCAGAACCAGTACACGGTGTTCCTTGCAATCGTAATGATGATCACGGGGATTACCCTGATCTTCATGATTGTCCCGCTCCTCATCGCCCCGTACCTGACAGCCATCCTCAGGGCATCACCCCCCCAGCGGACACCTCATGAGCTGAAAAACCATATTATCATTGTAGGACACGGGGAGCTGACAAAGGCCCTTGTTGAGAGCCTGATGATATCTGACAACGATATTGTCATCCTTGACAAGGATGAAAAAGCTGCCCAGGAGGCAGCCAGGCTCTACCGGAAAAGTGTCTACACGGTCTGGGGGGACTATAATAACCAGTCGACCTGGTCAAATATCTGGATAAAAAACTCAGGCACCGTGATTATTTGCGAAGACGAGCGCACGGCAGCAACAATTATTCTCGGTATCAGGGAAATGACCCGGGGAAACATTGTCGCCGTCGTTGACAAGCTCTCGTTTGACCGGTACCTGCGCCATGCCGGTGCAGAGTACGTCCTCTCACCGAAGCATATTACCGGCCGGATCCTTGCACGGCATGCCGAACTCACGGCCCACCACCCGGGCGCTCTTGATACATCCGGCATCGACCATGCAATCCTTGATAGTTCTGGCAGTTATGACAGTGTGTTGAAAGTGGTCCATATCCCGGTAATGCCCGGGTCGAGGTCTGCGGGTAAAACCTTAAAGGAGATTGGCTTATACGAAAAATATGGGTTTTATACCCTGTTCATGGCACGGAGCGGGAAATTTGTTTTCCACCCCGGGGATGACGAAATAATTGACCTCTCCAGCGGGGTATTCCTGCTTGGAAGGGCTGACCGGGTGCAGGAGCTGGTTGAGAACGAATTTATCTCCGGGCTTTCCGGGGAGAATTTTGCAGTAATTGCAGGGTTTGGTGATGTTGGGAGGTCCGCGTACCACGATCTGACCGCTCTTGGTATTTCCTGCATTGTCATTGACCAGAAACCACAGGGGGTCCTTGGGGTTGAGGGAAATGCAGAGGATGAAGAAGTCCTCCGTGATGCCCGGATCTCTGAGGCCAGGTACTGCATTGTCGCACTCAATGACGACGATGTGAATATCTTCACCACCTTAATGGCACGTGACATGAACCCTTCACTCCGCATTTTAGTCCGTGCGAACGATCCTGCCTCGGTCGACAAGCTCTACCGGGCCGGTGCTGATTATGTCGCCCTGCTGCCCACCATCGGCGGACAGGTAATTGCCCGTGTCGTGCTTTCTGACAGCGTGCACGTGATCCTGGACCTGCCAAACGGGCACAAGGTGATCCGGAAACACATGATGAAGAATGCCGGACTGACCATCGGGTGGGTTGAACATAAAAGTGGTTCCCGTATTATCGGGCTCGAGAGCGAGAACAGGGCAATCGTGAAGCCCGTACCTGAAGAGGTCATCCTCGGGGGCGATGCGCTCATTGCCACGGGGGACCTGCACCAGTTGAAAAAATTTATCCGGCTCTGTTAGAGAGTTGATAATTGCATGAATGAGGACCGCGGGTGTGCATTAGGCCGTATAGAACAGATGATCCGATATACCATCTGGAACAGCGGGGCAGCGGGAGTGGTAATCGGTGTCAGCGGCGGTGTGGATTCCGCGGTTGCAGCCGCGATGTGCTGCAGGGCATTGAGCGGCGAACAGGTGCTTGGTCTCACGCTGCCAAGTGCCGTCACGAGTGATGCTGATATCAGGGATGCTGTGGAACTTTGCAGGTTGCTCGGGATGCGGCACGAAATAGTAACAATAGAACCTGTACTTGACGGTTATCGCTCATTGCCAGGTTATGTTGAGTCCCCGGCCCTTCTTGGAAACCTTATGGCACGTACCCGCATGGCACTGCTCTATTATTACGCAAACCGGGACAACCGCCTCGTCTGCGGAACCTCTAACCGGACAGAGTATATGCTGGGTTATACGACAAAATTCGGTGATAATGCTGCTGATTTCCAGCCCATCCTTCACCTCTACAAGAACGGGGTCTATGAGGCGGCGAAGGATATCGGGGTGCCGGAGAACATACTTAAGAAGGCCCCCTCTGCGGGGCTCTGGCATGGTCAGAAAGACGAAGACGAGATCGGCCTTACCTACGCTGAAATCGACGGGGCACTGGTCGCACTCGAGGCAAACGACTGGAAAAGTGACGGGCCGGTCCAGGAAAAAGTGCTCTCCATGGTGAAAAAAAGCGGGCACAAAAGAATGACCCCAAGCCTTCTTTTTTAACCCGTTAACACGTCATCGAACTGGAATTGTTCAGGGTGATTCAGGAAGAAGAGCGCGTTTTTCTCACCGATTATACTATACAGGGAACGGTTATGAATGCCGGGAAATCCCGTACCATTGCATTTCCGGATATACCGTACTGGTGGGTGCGTCGGGTACTGGCCGTTTTTCACATACCCCTCTTGTTCCATCCGGTAATATACAGCACCCCGAAGGTCTTCATAGTCCGCATAAATGCTTTCGAATGCTGTAGAGACAACATTTGCCATGACAAGGGTTGTAGTACCCGGGTTAATGGTGACGTGACCGTACCCGGGGGGAATCAGGACAATATCACCCTTCACGGCAGTAACAACAACAGCATCTGAAAGCATTTTGTCCTGGAGAAGATACTCGGCTGACCCTTCAAGGATCTCATAAATTTCCGGGTATCCTACACCCTGCGGATTATCGGGGTGGTAATGGCCCTTTGTTTTGACATATTCCCCGCACAGGACTGCTGGGGGGATAACCGTAACATCATACCGGAGGTCCTGGTCCCGGAGCCATTCCCGGCCCGCATCCGAGCGGGCGAGGTCGCGGTACATAAAATAGACAGGGCCTGTAATAGTGCAGCCCTTTTCAGCCAGCACCGCCCTGAGGTCTTCTGCCATCCGTACCTGCGGTTCCGGCAGTGGCCCATCCCACGTAAACATCACTTTTTCTTTCTCATTACAACCAGATAATACCCTGCCGCTATGATCACGATGATCCCGGCGACCAGGTAGACCAGGTTGGCCTTGACGCTTTCCATGGCTGTCGGCTGCACAACGGTGACCGGTACTTTCACGGTATCTGATATCTGGCTGTTGTCGAGCGAGTCGCGGTACCGGACCTCGGAATCGAGCGCATAATCTTTTGCCAGTGCCCCGGAACTCACGCCCACCTCGTAGATTGCGACAGCGGTTTTCCCGGGGGCAATATCCCCAAGATACGCGGTATCATCGTTGCTGGTGAAGGGATCTACCACGCTAATCCGTGCCTGAGCGTTATAGGCTGTTGCATCACCCGAATTCCGGTAGGTTATCGCTATTGCCTTTTTCTTCCCGGCACTCATCGTTGCGTCCGCGGCTACCACGTCAAACCCGATCCTGCCATTTACCGGGATCCCGACCGTGGCCGGGGCCGATGTGACGGTGTCACCTTCGTGATTTTTATACACGGCAATAACATCAACCGGGTACGCCTGGGCTTCGGCATCACGGGAGACGGATACTTTAAACCTGCAGACTGTTGAATTCCCGGAAGGGAAATCACCGATGTAAACGCTGCTGTCTGTAGGTGTTACCGGGCTGTTGCCGTTTCTTAAAATTTTTATGATGGCGTTATGGGCATCCTCTCCCCCGCTGTTCGTAACGGCAAGGTCGAGATATCCTTCGGTTCCGACATTCAGTCCCCCGTTGCTGACCGGCGATACGTTAAGGAAAACTTTCGGATCGATGGTAAGGGGGATGGTCACCGTGACACTTTTTGTCTTATACTGGTATTCGATGACGTCGCCACCACTCTGCTCAGCCCCGGCAAGGTATTGGTAACTAATGGTAAGGGGGAGCAGGTACTCACCCGCAACTGCCTGTTTCGGGATTTTAACGTTATATGTTACCAGGACACTTTTTCCACCGGGCAGATCTCCCACCACTTGGGAATCGGATTTGATGATCACCGGGGAATCTCCGGGAGCAAGTGAGGCAGTAACAAATTTCGCGGTATTTGGGCGGTCTTCCCGTTCAATATACCCTGTTTGCACAAATATAAGGTGGGTCAGGCCACGGTTTTCAATTTTAACCGGTAGTTGCACATCTGCCCCGGGAGAAAACTGGTTTGTCCCGGCAACGGTTGCAGTGAACTTCGGACCATCAGAGATGTACAATGTCCCGGCCATTGCCGGCGCTATTAAAAAAACAATGAATATTGCTATCAGAAAATGCCGTATTTCCATTCGAGATCACTTGTTGTTATTGTTATAACAACATTTATTACTCAACCGTATATATAGGTATTCAATGGCCGAATCACAGGACGAACTCTCAAATATTGCCGAATCTCTGAAATCACTCGGGCTGACAAAGTATGAAGCCCTCGTCTATATTGCCCTGTTAAAAGTCGCCGGGGCAACTGCAACTGAGATCCATGAGATATCAGGGGTACCTCGCGCATCGGTGTACCCGGTCCTCGACCGGCTCATCCAGAAGAACCTCGTTTCCGTATCGAACACGTCACCAAAACGGTTCGATGCAATGCCACCTGAGGAAGGGATCAGTAACCTCCTTACAAGCATTGAAGCAAATGCAGATGAGGCCAAAAAAGTCCTGTCAGACATATTCAGCCAGCGGATCGGGGTAGAACGGGGAACACAGGAACTGATATGGAGCATCTACGGCCTGGAGAATATCCATATCAGGATCACTGACCTTATCCGGCAGGCAAAACAGAATATCCGGATTTTCAGCAGTATGCAGTTTTTCACTCCCGGGATGATCGAGATGCTGGAAACTGCAGGAGAACGAGTATCAATAGAAATAATTGTCGACCAGTGGCCGGGTCCGGCCCCGCGTAACTTCCGGTTATTGATCAAAAAAGCACCCATCGGACATGATATTGACAATAAAACCGTTGCAGGGGGGGTCTTTTTATTCGACTGCAACCGAGTCATGGTGATAATGGGCCCGCAGGACGAAGGACTGACAGGTCTCTACTCGGAGTCAGACGGGTTTGTCAGGTTTTTCAGTTCCTACTGGCGTTTTTTCAAGGAATGGGCCAGGAAAGAGGAGAAGATCGATATGGCGGCAAAAACAAGAGCCGGGGATATTAATACTCGTTGATATGGGTCATTTCACCGGCATCCATCAGGCCTTTCATTGCCCTGATTACCTCCCATCTCCCTTCTTCACGGATCGCCGCCATCGGGTTCGTTCCACCCACGGCAACAATTCCCAGGTACTGGGGGTCTACGGTAACACCTAACGCTGGCGTGTTCGGCATCCCGACCTCGAGGATCCCTGACAGGTCGCTTCCCGTGAGACTGTCCAGCACTTCCCCGACAAGTGGTTCCGCCTCCATGTGGCATTCCCGGATATTCGCAAGGAGGTTCCCGCTCCCCCGCCTCATGACCGCATTCACCGAGGTGAGCTCCTGCGATATCAGTACCTGGAGCGGGTCGATGGTTGTGTATTCGTACATGATCATGTGAATAAACCGCTTCGGAACCCGGTGATCGATCTCAACAATACCCCCGCCGATCGGGTTCATGGGAATCCCACGCCTGAGCAGGAGGCCGTCAAGGGTAGAGCTGCAGACAGATACCATACCGATGCATCCCTCGGGCACCTGGTAATCCTCAATCGTAACACCGGGTTGGAGGAACCTCACAAGCCCGCTTACGCTAATTCCCGCCCTGTAGCAGTCTTTAAAAATCTTTATCGCAAATTCAAGGTCTTCACACCTGATAAGGGAAAGATTATAGACCAGTGTGCCGGCCCTCTCCTCAGGGCTGTAGGTGACCTGCAGGGCAAATTCTTCTATCCGGTGATTAATGAATTTCGGGAGACTTATCATTGTACTGTTTTCCATCATGAAAGAGAAAAATTGTTCTATAAGACAGGGGAAATGTATGCATGATGGAACACGAGACGCGGGAAAAGGCGAAAAATGCCGTGAAGCTCATACTTGAGGCGGCAGGATTCGAGGTAGAGGAAGTGGATGACCCCCTCGACCTCTCGGCGGTAAGGGATGGTGAATGTGTGGCAGTGCTCTGTTCGGTAGATGCTGACACCATTGCTGAGTTTGATCGGACAAACTACAACCTCGTCATCGGGGGAGAGCAGGAGCCCTGCAAAAAGCTCCTGTTTACCCTTGACAATACGATTCATACAGAGCATTGCACCGTCTGGGGCGTCCGGGATTTTGTCCGTCTTTCTGGTGAGGCTACCCTTGCCAGGGTCCTCGACCGCGAGCTCTCGCTCACCCTCATCCCGGGAGCTGGTGTCGAGACCGCACCGGATCCCACGCCAGAACCCGCTGTGGCTGAAAGTTCCGGTGTCAGTATCCCCCACCTGCCTGTCAAGATAACAAAACCAAATGCAGAACGGATTTCCGGAACGCAGGGGGCAGCCATCCTGAAGTTTATGCCTCACTGGGTGTACCACTACATGAGCAGCGGCGAACAGGTCTACCAGGACCACCATATTCCATTCGATTCCGAGGGGTGGGGTGCAATCAACGCGATCAACGGGTTAAAACTCGAGATCGATCCGAAAACAATCGATAAAGGCGAAATCCCCGGGGATGCAGAGATAGTCGGGCCAAAAATTTCGAAGGATGAGGCGAATACCAGGGTATATGGTGAACTGGTGGAACAGCTCACCCAGCATGTGCGGATCAAGCAGGTGAAGGGAGATACTATCTGGTACGAAGAAAAGGTCATGAAACCGGAGAAGAAGAATATCAGCATCGATATTGACCTCGTGCATTTCCCGGTCTGGCAGGTCCGGGGTAAGAAAATTGTCGAAGTGAACGCGTTCACCGGTGAGCTCCTTTCCCAGCCGATGGATGAAGGTTGCGAGATACTCTGACCCACCCATGATAGTCATCCTTGGAGGTGGCCCCGCTGGCCGCATCGCCGCGATGCACCTTGCACAGTCAGGAAAGGAGGTGCTCCTCGCAGAACAGGGAGTTATTGGAGGCCAGTGTCTTAATTTTGGCTGCATGGTCGTCTGTGCGCTGAATGATGCGGCACGGGTCATCCGGAATGCCCGTGATCTCCAGGAGCTCGGCGTCATCCACGGGTCTCCCGAGGTTAATTTTCCGGGGTTAATCCATGAAATGAAGGAGATCCAGAATAAAATCGCCGGTATCCTCGATGCTGAGACCCGCAGCACGGGAGTTGAGATCAGGTACGGCACTGGCGCTGTTCTCCACGGAAACGAAGTCCGGCTGGGAGACGAGGTACTCCGGCCTGATGCCGTAATTGCGGCCACCGGTTCTTCCCCAACAATACCTGATATCCCGGGGATCTCAATTCAGGGGGTGTATACCCCCCATAACCTCGCACAGATGGGGAAGTTACCGGAGAGCATGGTAATCCTCGGCGGGGGTGTAATGGCTGCCGAATTTGCCTATATTTTTTCCTCGTTCGGGTGCGACGTTCACCTTGCTGCCCGCAGTGATGTGCTGAAGGTACTTGACGAAAAACAACGCGCGGTAGCATTAAAAGAACTTGAGGGGGTTACGATCCATTCCGGGACCTCATTACTCACCGTTAACGGCGACCGGCACCTGGATTCTGTTTCGGTGCGAACACCGGATGCGTCAAAAACTGATATTGGATGTGACGCCCTCTTTATTGCTACCGGACTCTCCCCGGGGTCAGAAAACCTTCACGGCATAGCCAAAGGACCACACGGTGAAGTTCTCGTTGACAGCCACATGGAAACCAGCATAAAAAGGGTGTATGCTGCAGGGGACGTAACGGGCCCGCCATACCTTACACCTGTCGCCCGCCATGAGGGGATCGTAGCAGCAGAGAACATTCTTGGAAGGGTGACCACGATGGACTACCAGTTCTTCCCCCAGTCTGTCAGCCTTGCAACCGAACATGCGTTTTGCAACCCGTCAACTGATGGCACGGTCTCAGTCAGTCTCCCCGGGCCTGCAGGGCCCGGTACGTTCTGGAAAGTTCCCTTCAATACAACAGGTCTTTCGAAGGTGAGCGTTGACCCTGAAACAGGACTACTGCGAGGGGTTTCTGCATCAGGGCCGGGAGCAGGAATTATCACGAGTTATGTAGCGTTCCTCATGCAGAAAGGTTACACTGCCGGGGATTTCTCCTCGTTCCTGGAAGTCCACCCAGAGACAGACGGGGTCCACGGGTTACTACATTACCTGTCTGGTTACCTGAAACGGAAAAATTCCAAATAATGTCATAGGTTAACTGCTGAGCCCGGTTCATCTTCTTCTTTTCTGGAGATTTTTTTGGCTATGACCCGGCACAGGGTAAGTCAATTATGTCTCTTAGGTCCATATACTTATTAGACAGAAAAATGGAGCACCATAGCTTCGCTGACGGATTGAACGTTACCATCGGGCTGGTCCAGATGGAAATGGGACCAGACCCAAAAGATAATCTCAGGCGTGCTGCGATAAAGGTAGAGTCCGCGATCCACAAGGGGGCAAAGATCATCTGCCTCCCCGAGTTATTCCAAACCCGCTACTTCCCGCAGCACATCCGGCGAGATGCAACAGCTCTTGCAGAGAGTGTCCCGGGGAAATCCACGGATTTTTTTTCAACAATCGCGAAGCGCCACGAGGTTGTAATTATCGTGCCGGTGTATGAGCAGGATATGGACGGACATCATTACAATTCCGCGGTTGTTATCGATGCAGATGGTAGCCTGCATCCGCCGTACCGTAAGGTCCATATTCCCCAGGACCCTGGATTTTACGAGAAGGGGTATTTTCACCCGGGTAATACGTACCAAATCTATCACACACGGTACGGGTGCTTTGCGGTCTTAATCTGTTTTGACCAGTGGTTCCCTGAAGCGGCCCGTTCCGTCGCACTTATGGGTGCATCAATCATTTTTTACCCGACCGCAATCGGACAGCCACTCCGCTTCGATCCCCTGGAGGGCGACTGGCAGGAGTCCTGGGAACTTGTCCAGCGGAGCCACGCGATTGCCAACAGTGTCCATGTTGCCGCAGTGAACCGCGTAGGGACTGAAGGCTCAATAAGGTTTTTCGGTGGGTCCTTTGTGAGCGATGCGTTTGGAAAGGTGATATCCCGTGCAGGCGATACTGAGGAAATCATCATTGCGGACCTGGACCTTTCAATGAACAGGACTATACAGGAGTCATGGGGGTTTTTCCGCAACCGGCGTCCTGAGACCTATGGTAATCTTGTCACGGCACCCCAGGATACCGGGCGCCGCTTTATCGTCCGCAAGGGAGATACCCCTGGAAACACGGGGTTTTGCATGCCTGCTGAATGGGAGAGGCACGAAGCGGTATGGCTCTCGTGGCCACATAGTACAGTGACGTTTCCTGACATCGATGCAGTTGAGGAGACCTATATCAGGTTTATTTCTGCAATGCATAAATCGGAAACGGTCGAACTCCTTGTCCGGGATAACAATACGAAAAACATGATCAGGGAACGGCTCTGTAAGGAGGGGGCGGGAGATTCGCATGTCCGGTACCGGATTACGGACTATGAAGACGTCTGGATCCGCGATTATGGCCCCACGTTCGTGGTAAATCCTGCCATCCCGCAGGTTGCCATGGTGCAATGGAAGTTTAATGCGTGGGGCAGAAAATATGAGAACCTTATCAGGGATGGTGCAATTCCGGACGTTATTAGTGATTGGCTGGGATTCCCTGTTTTCAGACCGGGCATTATCCTCGAGGGCGGGTCGATCGATGTGAACGGGAGAGGGACGGTAATGACCAGCCGTTCATGCCTGCTCAACCCGAACAGGAACAAAGGATTATCAGAACCTGACCTGGAAGTACTCCTCGCGGAAAATCTTGGGGTCGACCACGTGATATGGCTGGATGAGGGTATCGCAGGGGATGATACCGATGGCCATATTGACGATTTTGCCAGGTTTACCAGCCCTTCGACGGTTGTCTGTGCCTTTGAAGAGGACAGGACCGATGAGAATTACCGTGCCCTGAAAGAAAATTATGATACCTTACGCAAATCCACCGACCAGGACGGGGACCCGCTTACCGTTGTAACACTGCCGATGCCAGCCAGCGTCTCAAGCGGAGATCTCCGGTACCCGGCAAGTTACACAAATTTTTTTATCGGTAACTCGGTGGTTGTCGTCCCGGTTTTTAATGATCCACATGATAGCGAGGCATTAGATCGCCTTAAATCTCTCTTCCCGGGCAGGGAGGTAATCGGGATTAATGCCCGGGCAATGGTTGAAGGATACGGGACCTTCCACTGTGCAAGCCAGCAGCAACCGGCCCTAAAATACGGCGGGTAGCGGGTATTAAAATTACCGCGTCAAATTTGGTTTTTTAACAATCGCGGATCAATAAAAAGAGAGATTTAAGAGATTGATCACTTTTTTAATAGAATGGTTGTGGCGGGAGATCGCATACGCATTTCATGCGCTTACCCCTGCAGATCTACCATTTCGCCGGACCGGACCAAATGTTAGAGCTCAAATGGGTCACGGACTCCGGACGATATAATCGTATGCTACAATTGTCAGGTGGGTTGTGGCGGGTCATGTGCGTTTTTGTTCCATCACTCCTTTACTATCAACTCTGAAAGGCCTCTTCCGGTTACCTGGCAACGGATCTAAATTACCAGTTTTCCCGAGGTTTCCCTGATATCCCCAAAAACCCTGGCATCCAGATCACAATCTTTGGGTGGCGGCTGGACATTTCCGCATGGTGCAGATGCCCACCTTTATGGTGCAGGACGGTTTGTATTGGGGGAGCCTTTTTCTTCTTCCAGGTGTGTCAGGGACATAAGGCTGGTACCGCCACCACAGGCTGCTCTGGCAGCCTTACGGAAAATTACCGGAACGATTGTGTTGTTTCGTCCTGGTAACATGATCCTGACACGAATAACCACTCTGTGAGTGTAGTATAAACGAGCTCGCCATGGGCGGTGTGAAAGTAACGGGATCCGGGACCAGGGAGAAATAACAGGCCCTGGCTGATTCGAAAGTTCCCGGGGTTTTTGTAGGAACTGTCAAGTTCAGCCGTGATCCTGGGAACAGGCCTGACCTAAAACCATATCTATAGTCGGCAGATACATCTGTATATGCCATGGCTGCCCGGACAAAATAATTTAGAGGGCTCAATTAAAAACAAAACTGCTTCTTTTCTCCAATGGAGGGAAAACAATAGATGTACATTCCATTTCATTGCACTCATTGTCTTTCTTTGCGTCCTCCCACTGCTCGAAGATAGTGAAGCCGCCCGGGTTTTTACCGATGTCACGCTTGTAATTTTATTATTTTTCGCTCTCCAGGCCATCAGTCGTGAGGTGTACCTCATGAGGGCCGGGTTTTTGCTTGTGGGAATCACGATTATATTATACGCGTTATATTATCTGACCAATATCACGCATTATTTCAACGCTGCTATAGTCGTGACCCTGGTGTTTTTCATTATGGTGTGCATTACCATTTTTGCAGCAGTAATTCGCGAACAGGAAATAAGGAGGGACACAATATTCGGGGCAATATCGGTATATTTCCTCCTTGGTCTTACATGGGCACTCGGAATTATGGTGCTGGTGATATTTTCGCCCGGTTCATTCGATATCGCAACCAGCAGAACTGACCAGCTGGTCTATATTTCCGATTATATCGGGTACAGTTTCTCAATCCTTACCACAACAGGAAATTACAATGTGGCTGCCCTTACATCAACCGCACGAACGATAATGATGTTTGAAATGATCAGCGGGACACTCTACATCGCGGTACTGGTCTCCTGGCTTGTCGGGAAGTTCTTAAAAGAGAGGCAGGCAGGACAATAATTTTTCCATGTTGTACCCATATCCGGGGCTCCAGCCCGCCGCTTTTTCAAAGAATTATTCAGTTGAACCCTGCCCAAAGAATATCGTTCCGGGGGAGGGTTAAGGGTGGAACTGAAAACACCCTCCTGTTGACAGGCTGGAGGGGGAGACTTTGCCAGGTTTCACACCTTATCTATTTACACCCGGTGTGAGGGCCCCTGTACATTTTCACGGGTTTTGAAAATCCACTGTTCCGGGGTATTTCATTCCCTTATGCCACCGGGCATGAGCGAATTGATGCGGCCCCTAAACTGGCGGTATACAACCCGTATTCCAAAACCGACTACCAGCACGGAGGCTGACACGATAATAATTGTTACCCATTCATTGAACGTGAGTGGGACCGTGCCGAACACAAGGCTACCATATTGTACAATCAGGATTTGTGCGAGGACAATGAACCCCATTACCGCAAAAAACGTTGGGTTGCCTTTAAAAAAGGGCGGCATCTTCCCGTCGAGTGCCCGGCAGTTGATACCGTTCCAGACCGCAGCAATGACAAATGCAGCGAAAAACACTGTTGTAATTCCAGCGGGAGAAGTACCTCCCAGGAAGCCTGTTTTCATCTGGATCAATCCGCCGATGATAAAGAACGTACCGGTCACGATAATTGAAAACCACATAAACGGGGTGATTACCGGTGTGTTTCTCCGGATGGGAAGACGGTTCATCAGTTCCCGGTGAGGGGCCTCCGAACAGAGTGCAAATGCGGCCAGCGTGTCCATGATCAGGTTAACCCAGAGGATCTGGATAATGGTAAACGGCTCCGGGTATCCAAGAAGCGGGGCAATAAATACCAGAACACATGCACAGAAATTGAGGGTGAGCTGGAACAGCACAAAACGCTGGATATTCTCGTAGAGTGAGCGGCCCCACCACACGGCGCTGGTAATCGAGGCGAACGAGTCGTCAAGGAGAATTATATCACTCGCTTCCCTCGCTACCTCGGTCCCTGCGATTCCCATCGCGAGCCCGACATCCGCATTTTTCAGGGCTGGTGCATCGTTCGTCCCGTCACCGGTGACTGCCACAACATCCCCGTTCTTCTGGAGGGCCTGGACGAGAAGTAATTTGTCCATTGGCTCAGCTCGTGCCATCACATCAAGGTTCTGTGCAACTTCGACCTGTTGTTCAGGTGACAACGATCGGAATTCCTTCCCCTCAACGACAACCCCTCCCATGAGGATCCCAGAGTCCTCTGCAATGGCCTTTGCGGTCTCCCGGTTATCACCGGTCACCATACGGACCCTGATCCCTGCATCCATGCAGGTAGTTACCGATTCAGCAATATTGTCCCGCAGCGGGTCTCGTATCCCGACATACCCGTCCCAGATAAGATTGGATTCGCTTTCGTCCCCGTTCACTATCGCCTTGTGGGCAAACGCGAGAGTCCGCATCGCCCTCGAAGCGAGATCACTGACACCGCTCATATCAGGTGGAATAGCACAGAGCGAAGAGAGAATCTCCGGGGCCCCTTTCACCAGGAGATACGGTTTTCCCGCGATATTCACAACAGTTGACATCCTTTTTCTGTTCCCGTCAAACAGGTACTGTTTCCTGGTAGTGGTCTCTGCACGGATATGCATGTAATCGAGTGAATATTCACGGAGCCAGCGGAGAAGGGCCCCTTCGGTTGAGTTGCCGATGACAATTATCCGCCCGTCCCGCTCTTCCAGGTAGGCAGTGCCATTTACAGCGGCATTGAGGGTGATCCATTCAGATGGCGAATGGGGGGTATTTCCCTGTTGTGCAGGCTCTCCGGCCGAGGCATGCACTACTTCCATCTGGTTTTTCGTCAGTGTCCCGGTCTTATCCGTGCAGATTGTTGTCGCAGAGCCTATTGTCTCACATGCGATCAACTTCCTCACAAGGCAGTTGGCACGGGTCATCTTTCGCATCGCAAGTGATAGGGAGAGTGCGACGCTCATCGGGAGCCCTTCGGGAACTGCAACGACGATTATAGCGACAGCAATCATGAGGTAGTGCAGGACATGGTTCAGGGTATCAAGGTTCAGGCCAGTCAGTTCCCCGAGTATTATCCCGCGAATTGACAGGCTGACAAGGATTAGGATACCCATAGTATATCCGAATTTGCTGATGATCCCGGCAAGGGCTTCCAGTTTCTGTTCAAGGGGAGTTGCGGTTGAATGGTCGATACCAAGCGATGCCGCAATTACGCCCATCTGGGCCTTGTTACCTACCGCCCCGGCGATCATCCGTCCTTTCCCGGCGGTAACAAACGTTCCTTTCAGGACATTATCTGCAGTCCCTTTTCCAACCGGTTCGCTTTCCCCGGTAAACGCGGACTCGTCGCTGGAGAGAGAGTCTGAGCTGATCAGCCAGCCGTCCGCGGGAACCGCATCACCCGCCTCGATGATGATGAGATCCCCGACAACAATATCACGGGAGGTTACCAGGGCCGGGTGACCATCCCGGATGACCTTGACACCGACGTCATCCCGGTGAGCATTTAATATATCGAACTCTTTACTGCTCCGGTATTCGTTGAAAAAGGAGATTCCGGTGGCGAGCAGGATAGCGATAATGATTCCAAGGGTATCGTAAATACTGATCCCCTGGATTATTGAGACTACCAGGGAGATAATAACTGCAATAATAAGGATTTTGATGATCGGGTCATCGTATTTCTTCAGGTACTGCAGCCATACCGGTTCCCGTACCGGGGGGGTCATGACGTTAGCGCCAAACCTTTCGCGGTAAACGGGGACTTCTGAGGACTCGAGACCGCCCTTCTCTTCAAGACGTGTCCGTTCTTCCGGGGATAGCAGGTCGGGTTCTTTCATTGTTTTCAAAGGACCATTTTGTCCGGGTAATTTTGGTGTTTTGCGCATATAGTTGTTCGGAATGTCCTACAAAATACTTCGCAGACCAGTCTTTTTGGTTTTTGCCAGTGTCAGAATATGACGACGTGACCTACCCATCAGTACCCACGATCTCAAACCTGCGAACGTCAGAATTGCAGGTTCCTAACCCACCAGGGAATGCGCTACGCGGAGGAGGTCAATCGTGAATGGTCTTTTTGAAGTAGTGCACAATTCCAGGCCAGGTTACGTATGATTCCAGTAAACCCATTGTATGATCCGTGTACGAAAAGAATTTTTTTGTTATGGCCTTAGAGCCCTGCCGGCAACGAAGGATAGGTTTCGCTTTTTTCAGGAATTGTATGAAGGCGGATGATGACTTTATGGCCAAATTTCTGCTCCATCATCGTAGAAAGGGTTGCAATCGGGGGTAACTGCCCCTCACCAACGAGGATTACATCAGTCCCTGATCCCAGCAGCACCACTTTCTGTATCTGGTACGGTGCAAGTCCCAGCCATTCCCTTACTACCTCCTTCGCGACGATCTGGTCATTTGTCACCTGGTATGTCTGGTAACTGGTAACGGCGAGTACACTTACCAGCAAAATACTTGCAATAATTAATGCCACCATCGCATTTTTTCGCGTCTTCTCCTTCATCTCCATCCTTACTGCTTTCGGTAGTCCCATCAGGCCGAACATGGCAGTTCCGGCTACCAGGATTGCGATAAAATTGGTGAGGAACAGGAGAAAAGCCCCCCCGGCCTCGGAATATCCACCGTGGAACAATGCTATACCCACCACGCACAGCGGTGGGACAAGCGAGATCGCAATCGCGACACCTGCGAGGGAATCAGCTATTTCCTGCCGCCCTATTGCAAAAGCTCCCGCTGCACCCGCGGCAAGGGCAATGGCCAAGTCCAGCAGGCCCGGGGATACGCGGGATGTTATTTGTGGATTTTGTGCCAGGGATACAAGCTGGGCAGGTACCACTGCTGTCAGGACCATGGCAAGCCCGATAACACCGAGCACACCGAGGACGACAAGGGACATGGAACTTAGCGCCCGCTTTGAAGCCCCCATCGAAACGGCTGCCGCGGACGCCATGATTGGGGTCATCAGCGGGGCAACGATCATAGCACCAATGACCGTTGCAGTAGAGTCCGTGATGACGCCATAGGTCGCAATAACGGTCGCAAGTGCCAGCAGGACTATAAAATTTACGATCTGTCGATCTCGTTTTTCCCCTTCAAAAAATAGCTTGCCCTCGAATACCGGCACATAGTCCGGGTCAAACCGGCTCTCTTTTATTCTCGCAAAAAATCCTTCCGTCATAGGTTACCCCGGTCACAACAATATGAGAATTAATGGTAATTTTGGGACTTAAAGAATATGAAATAAAACCGTGAAGCAAAAAAACATCATTCCGGTGTAAGGAAATAGAACAATTAATAATAGTGAGCAGACGAAAAATGCACTAGTCAACCTCGTGGATTTCCGGGAGCTGAACATTCCCGCGGATAACAAAGGGAGGGGAAACCAATTTTATGACTAATTATATTGAAAAACTCAAAGAAGAGGAGGACCAGCTGGTCGTCGAACTTAGTTTCAAACGCGTTGACCAGTTCTTTGACCCGGATGACCCGTCGCCCGTAAAAAACAGGGATCTTACCGATGATGCACTTCTGGCGATGATCGCGGCAATTATCGACAGGGAACCAAAAAAACCGGTACAATACGTTATCAGGTTTCCCGCTTCGCAGGTAACGGAGGAGATCGAATCAGGCCTTCCCGAAGCAGTAAGGACATATTTTACCTACCGGTGTGAAGGAGCGAGGAGGAATTTGCGGGTGCTGATGAAAAGAATGAAATATGGACTTATTTACGGGCTCAGTATTTCCGCAGTACTCATTATTATCCTGGTTTACCTGTATTCCCAGATAACCGACCAGGTTCTCGCAGACATTGTTATCGGTGCAATTGTAATTTTCTGCTGGGTCGCCTTGTGGGACCCGATTGATATATTCCTCCACCAGTACCTGTTTCAAAAGAAGACCATCGCAATATCTACAAAAAGAATTATCAAGAGCTCCATCAGGGTAGAAAAGGCAGGAGTCCAGCCGGATGGGATGCCTGCACCGGGATAATATCTGTTCAATGGGGGTCCATCAAAAATATATTTTTGTCTTAACTGGAAACCTTCACCTCCTTTCCTGCACGTTTTTCCTTAAGTTCCCTGAGTGCAATACCGAGAACCAATGCGACAACTGCTGAAATAACCAGTAAGGAGGTCATGTACTGGTTTGTACTTGAAATTACCATGATCAACAGGATAGCAGTCAGGGGCACACCTAAAGCGAGCGTGATAACCGCCACTTCAAGGCACATAACGAAGATCCCGACCGGAATCCCGGGGAACATCAGGCTTAGCGCAAGCCCGATCATAGTACAGGTAAATAATGTGGGAAATATGGGACCCCCGAGAAAACCACTCTTGAAGGACAGGGCGAGGAGTACAATTTTAAGAACTGCCATAATAAGCAACATAGCAACCCCAAACTGGGCAGGGTTCATCATTATCGAATGAATCGATGTTTCCCCTGAAAACATCAGATCTGGAATGAAATAACAGACTATCGCAATGATCACCCCTGCAAAAAGGATCCGGGTCATGATCCGATCCTTGAATGCTCTCCCTATGACATCTCCCATACCCCGCATCACGAGTCCCATAAAAATGGCGATTAACGCACCCAGTATCCCAAGGATAACCGCGTAGATCACGTAGGAAAGGGTTATACTTTCGATGGGTGGGAATGCCAGTAAACTGGCAAACGATTTCAACCCAAGCAGGGAGAAGAAGAGAAACCCTATTACCCCTGCAAGTAGGTTCCAGGCCAGAAATTTCAGTGCATCTTTATTGCCGACATTGAACTCTGTTGCAAAGACTGCGGTAAAAAGAGGGCTTCCGATAATACCATTATATGCCGATGCCAGTGCAGCAACGTCAAATCCGAGGGAGGCCTCGTTGAGGATGTTAAGTTTCTCCCGGACCCATGCTGAAATTTCCATGATAAGAAATGCAATCGGGCCTTCAGGTCCTACACTGGCCCCGGAGAACAGGGAGAAAAATGACGAGAGCAGGGTGCCGGGAAACGTTTTATAGTCCCCATGTGCACCTTCTCCCTTCATTGAATCGGTAAAACCGCCATGGATCACATCCGGAGCATGTAAGTATTTCAGGCAGAGACCAACGAGCAGGGAGAAGAAAATAACCCCGGCAGGGATTGTCCAGCGGTTGGCTTTCACAAACTCGTTCATCCAGATAACTGCGTTCAGCGACTCGTATGTTTCAAGCCAAATCGCTGTAAACGCGATTGCAATCACTGCAATCAGAATTATCTGCCAGATTTTCGGGTTGACATTCTGGGTCTGGGGGATTTCATCGGTCATGGGTACCATCGGATAATTTTTCTAATATTTTTTTCATTCCTTAATCATTTTCAGGATTTACTGTAATATTAAGCCGTGTCGGGGATTCCACGACCTCTTTCAGTTCCGGAGCGTCGGAGGGCAATGATGCGATTTTTGCGGCGTACCAGTCAATAGCAGGCTTTGCAGTAATCCCATGAGCAAAAACGCTGATGAGAACAGTAGTGCTCACTACCATAGCAATTGTCTTCAGACCAGGGATACCCGGGGCTTCATTGAGGGTAATGAGCAACAGGACAATCGATGCCAGTCCGCGGGGCCCGAACCACCCGATGAAAAGTACAGATTCCGGCTGTAAGCGGGTTTTTAACAGTGATATCGCAACCGGGAGCATACGGATAAGAGTGAGGCTTAACACGGCGTAGATAAGAATGACCAGGGTAATCCCCGACATGAGACTTGCAGCAAGGACACCAAAAATGAAAAATACGGCAAGGCTGAAGATTTCTCCCCCTGTTGCGGTAAATTCAATGATCGATTCACTTACATGTCTCCCGGTGAGGGTTGTTGCAAAGCCGCCTACAAATGCTGCGATGAACCCGCTGCCACCCACGGCATCAGCGGCAACAAACGATATGATGGCAAGTGCGAGGAACCCTATCCACTGGAACCTCCCCCGCATCAATCCCTTGTCAATGGCCTTGTTGACCAGGTAACCGCCTAAAACGCCAACGATTAATCCTACGAGGATACCGAGGCCGATTTGTTCAGCTGCAAAAAGGATCCACTGGGCTGCAGGAATATTTTCCTTTTCTGCGTCAGCAAGGACTAAAAACAAGGCGAAAAACGGGATAGCGCCCCCGTCATTCAGCCCGCTTTCCACGTTCAGGGCCTGGCGAATCCTGGCCGGGACCTTCGGGCTGTTTACAATTACCTGGCCAAGCCCTGCATCAGTTGGTGCAAGGATTGCCCCAATCAGTGCGGCTTCTGGCAGGGCAATATCGGTAAAGAAAATAATTGCAGTAACTGCTCCTGCGAAAATCGTGAGGGGAAGGCCTATCGCGAGCAACCGCGATGGATAACTCCGGTTGCCTTTCAGGGTGGTGAAATCTATCCGTGCCGCATCAGAAAAAAGGATCAACACTAACGCAATTTCAGCAAATATCAGAATCAGGGGGCTGCCTGGCCCGACAGCCACCGCATCAAGCCCTTCCGGACTTACCAGCAGGCCAATCCCGACAAAGATCATCGGGGCCGTGACAATGGATCCCTCGATACGGTGCGAAACCAGGGAATAGACAAAAATTGCTATCGCGAAAATAATGGCCCCGATGAGGATCAATGAAAGCATGTCAAGCTAATCCTTTGGAGGTAAGATATTTAAAAAATGTGAAGTATTCTTTTTTTCCGGTTTCTCCAGGTTTTACGAAGATTAAACGGTAATCGGGAATCCTCGTTTTTGTTCCCTCAAAAAAACCACCAATCAGATGGAGATCAGTTGTTGGTTTCTTTACGAACTTTTCTTCCGGACTCCTGGTTTTCAGAGGATTTTCCGGGTCCCGCCTTTACCAGTTAACATTCTAAATTCGTTAAAAATAGGTTATTTTTTGGGGATATTTTTCCAGAACGACGATTTATAATCTGCTTTTGATTTCCCCTCTTTGTAATATTTTTCACCGGGTTCAGGGCCCTCCTTTGGTGCTTCTTCAATTTCTTCTTTCTCCATAGGAGGTATGGTTTTATGTTGAGCAAGACCCATTTCCAGTTTTTCCAGCTTGACCGAGATCTCGTTGTTTTTCCTTTCCTGTTGTGACAGGGATGATTTTAATTCACCAATTCGTGCGAGGACCTGCTTTTCAAATTCCGAAAACTCCTCTTTGGGTTGCCCCTCTTCCTCTTTTTCGGGCGGTGTTAAGAGTTTATTGGATATGAACCCGGCAAATGTTGCAAAAATCCCGACACCGGTCGTCATTACAAGGACACCCACCAGCCTCCCTGCACCGGTGACCGGGTACTGATCCCCGTACCCGACGGTGGTGATGGTCACATATGCCCACCACAACGCATCACCGGCTGTAGTGATATTTGCACTGGGAGAACTGCTTTCTGCACGTAATACTAAAAATGAGCCCACTTCGAGGATGATGATTACAGAGAAAACAAGGATGTATAAAGCTGCTTCAGCCCGGTTATACGAGAGATAATGGGTAATTTCTTTGACCCCGTGTTCTTTTACAAGCCGGTAGGCCTTGAAAATACGGAACAGCCTCAAAAATCTTAACTGGGGTGCACATGCAAGTAAATCAGCCCATCCATAGTCGCGGAAGAAATAATGGGTCTTTGATTTCGTGGTAGTTAACCTATACACGAAATCCATGACGAAGATAATCGTCAGAAAAACGTTGATAATTTCTACGACGTTGACGGCTTCAGGGTTCACACCCGGAATATACACAAGAGCGAGGTTGATGACCGATAATATTGATACAAGGGCAATGAATATTTCATACCCAAACCCTTTTTCATTACTGAGTTCGTCTTCTGGAACCATTGGAAATCCCCTGAATTAATAATGTAATGGAATTACTGAAAAACTATTTGCAATATTTTTAGTTGTAGTATCCGGAGTGGGGTAAAAAAAGGATTTTTCTTCACTAATAACATGTTATCATCAGGTATTATTCATGTTTAACCCACAGATAAGCGGAGATTGCTATAATCATAATTGCCACTGCAGCACCGAATTCCAATATACCCATTCCTTTGATGTGGGTCAGGGCCACCCCAAGGAAAAGGACGGCTAATGCAATAACAATAAGTCCGAGAAGCTTGGTTTTCAAATCGTCGAGGGTACGAATTTCCACCCAGCCTGGGAGCGGTGCTTTGGCGATAAAGAGCTCATACAGCCCCATTGAAATCAGGTAAAAGACAGTCGCAACGAGAAATATATCAATGATTTCTATTGATGTTGCGAGAAATACCTGGACCGTCTCCATCGCCAGAGCAGTCTCCATCGTAAACCTGAAACCTGATATTGCGGCCCAAACCCCGGTAAGACTCAGGAGGAACCCGTAAATGAAAAGGACCGCCGAAATGATCCCGGTGCCAATGATAGCCAGGCTGAACAGCCATTTGCTGCCTATTGCCATGGACTGGATAAAGGAGTGAACACCACCTTTTTCCTGGCAGTTATTTTGTGATCCGTTGTTGCCGTCAGGGGGATTTATGTCATCGTTTTTCATTTTTTTCGCTCTGAATGATTAATCTCTCTAAATTTAACTATTACGATTTCTGATTTTGGGGTTTTGGGTTATCCCGGAAAAATGCCTGCAGGGATTATTTTTTCGGGGCCCTGATGATGATGAACAGATCACTCAATATTCTAAAAAATAATTTTTGGAATCCGGTTACAACTACTTCGGGATCCCTTAAGGCATCCTTGGTACCAGGCAGTTTTTTATTTGCGATTTATATCCCTGATCGATTTCCAGAAGAAGAACCCGACTATTACAAAGGTAATTACCGGTGAGACCCAGGCCGGAATGCCTACCCCGAAACTGTCCAGGATCATGATGACACCAAGGAAAAATATTGAGTACATCGCACCATTTTTGAGATAATGGTATTTTTTCACTGTTTCTGTATTGGATACCGTGATCTGCCGGACAATGACAGCCCCGATGCCACAACCGATCATAATAAGGGGAACGGACATGGTAAAAGCGAAGGCCCCAACCACGCTATCGATTGAGAACGTGGCGTCGATGACCTCGAGGTAAAAAAGTTTTGACATATCCGTCATATCGCCACCGAGCATGCGGCGTTCCTGCTCTTCTGCATTCTGCCTGAATCCATGCACGATGAAAAATGCAGTAGAGCCGATACATGCGGCGAATGCCATCATGGGATCGACACCCAGCGCGAACCAGACAATCAGCGCAAGCAGTATCGATATGACGGCATAAAACCAGACACCCTTTGATGCGATGTATTTCTCGATGGAAAGGCCGTAATATTTCGTCTCGAGGAAAAGCCAGGAGAAAAACAGCAATATAAGGAACGTCCCACCGCCGATCAGGAGGACTTTTGTCGAGTCCTCGATCACCTGAGCAACTGCAGGATCGCTTGAAAATGTCGCTGTCAGTGCACCTATCGGACCCAGGGAGGGGTTTGCTAAATATACTATCAGCCAGGGTAGTGTAAACCTGATAATAAAAACAGATATTATCATGCCCCATGTTAGGAACCATCTCTTGGCGCGGGCTCCCATCGTATTGAGGACTTCTGCATTGATAATGGCGTTATCAATACTGGTAATAGTCTCAAACAGTACCAGGCCGGCAATGGTAAGGATGGCTACGGCGAGATCCATGAGTTTAATTTTGCTTTAATCCTAGAAATACTATAATGATAATGGCTGGAAGCCGGGAACACTAGCGCCTGTGATTTCTTGTTGTATTGGAGAAATCATCCCGGTATTGTTTTTTCCCCTATATCTTTCGAGAGAAATCCTTTTTCCGGTGAAAAATTCATGATCCGCTCATACAGGGCATTGTTGAAACCCGGGAACGATGTCGAAACGGTAAGTTTTCAATAATCCTTGTACCATAATGAGATAGCACCGATTGGAAAGGTACCCATGGGTTTATTATCGCTCTTGAAATTCGCTGGGACCAGCAGCCCTGATAAAAATGCCGGGATAGAACCCGATAAGCGGAAACAGAGAAGTCAAAGGATTATTGAGATTGTGATACTCCTGCTTCTTGCAACAGCAACCGTAGCTTCAGCGTGGTGCGTATACGAGGCCTCTGCATGGGGTAATGTCCAGATGGAGAATGTGGGTGCTATAGCTCTCTCGCAGGGAGAATCGATTCGCCTTACCGATAATGACAATATGTTACGGACAATCGATGTAAACCTCTTCCTTTCATGGGTCCAGGCGGCAAGTGAAAACCAGACAGGGAGAATGGTTTTTCTCGAGGACCGTTTCCGTGATGAATTCAGGCCGGCTTTCAATGAATGGTTACGGGGTGCAAAACCAGGGGAGGTCCCCCCGGGAACACCTTTTTCGTTACAGAGCTATTCCCTTAAAACGAGCCGCGACCTGGAACAGGTGAAGATCAGCATGTCGGCAAGCCTTGACAACGTCCGGCAGGCGAACGCGAACAGTGACAGCTACGTCCTCACCACCGTGTTTGGTGCATTGGTGTTATTCTTCGCGGGAGTCTCCGGAAAGTGGAAATGGCCGGTGATTACCTTAATTTTCATCGGGATTGCGATGATATTCCTGGTAATTGTCCTGCAGCGGGTTTTTACACTGCCCGTCATAATAACCTGATATTCTTTCTCCCGCGAAGATTTTGGTAACGTGTTTACATGAATTATTACCGGATTTTCGATTGTGCAGACCGCAGGGAATAGGTCTATTTATAATGACTGTCATGATTGATACAGACGACATAGTTCATTTCGAGGGTGAGAATGCGTGAAAAACAAGACAACCGTCAAGCGCGATGCATATGGCATTACACGGTTTATTACGGAATATAAAACGTCTGAACAGCGGCGGCAGGAAGGAAAAGCCCTGAGGGAAGCAATCCCACGGGTTTCACACGGCGAATTCGACCCGCCGACTGACCGGCCGGACCCGGTTGAAGTAATAACAGAATCGAGTAAAGGAAGGCTCGAACACTTAATCCCCATCCGCTACGGACGCATGTCAAAAAATGTCTTCGCCTTCTTCCGGGGATCTGCTTCATTGAATGCCTTAGATATTGCCGGGACACCGACGACCGACCTCAGGGTCCAGGCATGTGGGGATTGCCACCTCTCCAATTTTGGCCTGTTCGCGACGCCTGAGCGAAACCTGATTTTCGATATCAATGATTTCGATGAGACCCTCCCTGCACCATTTGAGTATGATATCAAGCGCCTGGGAGCTAGTTTTTGTATTGCAGGCCTCAATAATGGTTTTTCAGACAAAGAGTCCAGAAATATCACGAGGAGTTGTGTCCGGTCATATCGTGAGGCGATGCTGAAATTCTCCACGATGAATGTGCTTGATGTGTGGTATGCCCGGCTTGACATGGATTCGATCGTTGCATCGGCGCCGGATGCCGAAGCGAAGCGCAACCGCCAGAGAATTGCCCAGCAGGCCCGGGCAAGCGTAACAGAATATGTATTTCCAAAAATTACCAAGGTCCAAAATGGAAGGCGGCTCATTAAAGACGAACTCCCGGTGGTATACCATCCAACGGATGAGGATGTCGACCCCAAGTTTTTCCTTGAAGCCCTGGAAAACTATCGCGAAACCCTGCCACATGAACGCCGGGTACTGTTTGACCGTTACCGGATTGAGGACCTCGCCTACAAAGTCGTAGGGGTTGGCAGCGTCGGTATGCGGTGTGGTGTTGTGCTCATGATGGCAGAAGAGAATGACCCCCTGCTTCTCCAGGTGAAAGAAGCACGTCCTTCCGTCCTTGAGTCCTATGCAGGAAAAAGTGAATTCAGCAACCCCGGGCAACGTGTCGTTGTTGGCCAGCGCCTGATGCAGTCGGCGAGTGATTTGATGCTCGGGTGGACGACGGGCAAAAAGGGACTCCATTTTTATATCCGCCAGCTCCGGGATATGAAATTCTCCCTGGATGTTACCACTATGAGTCCTCTCCAGCTATCCCGGTATGCCGAAGTATGTGGCTGGACCCTGGCCCGTGCTCATGCACGTTCAGGTGACGCCTCGATGATCTCGGGATACCTCGGGAAAACGGATGTGTTTGACAAGGCTATCGGGACGTTTGCGGGTCTCTATGCGTACCAGGCCGAACATGATTGTGAAAGGTTCCTCGAAGCAATACAATCGGGTGAAATCACTGCTGATTACGAGAAATAGATTAGATCATACCTTTTTGTCATGAAAATTGCAAATCCAACAACGATGCGGGCGTAAAATAATTGGACATTCATATTTTCATTGGTTCGGTGTGATGCCCAAGGGCTTCATGTCAGTTTTTTTTAAAAAAAAGATGAACCTGGCCGGTTTTCGGGCAGGTTACGCGGTCTGGCCCTTGAGCATGAAAGCGCCAATAATGGCAGCAATTCCACCGATAATACCGAATACCCCGAGGATAAACGGCAGCATCAGGACGCTGACAACCGGGTTGGCAAGGATTAAACAGCCGAAGATAATCAGGAGGATACCGATAATACCGGCACCCCATCCACCACCCTTAATGGCTGCGAAGATGCCCATGAATCCCATGATAAGGCCCCACACGCCCACGAAGATGATGAAGATGTACGGAACGACGAACGTACTGTACAACGGGTAGGTCAGGATAGCGATTCCGGCAATAATACCGAGGATACCAAAGAGGAGCTTCCAACCCGCATTCGTACGATCAACAAACAGGCTTATGAGACCAAAAAGGCCGCTGATAAACCAGTACGCACCGAGGAAGGTGACCAGCACCAGGAGTGTCCCGTACGGGTAGTAAAGCAGGAATATCCCCAGGATCAAGGTAACAAGTCCCTGGATGAGTACAAGCCACCAGGGGAACAGGTGTGTTCCCGGGGTCACGTTGAGCGAAGGAGTCATTGTTTCAGACATAAAAATACCAGCAGTATCTTCATCTGCACTCCTGATTAAGATTTCTGAATTATTAAGGTCTCTTTTATCGCCGGTCTTCCTCGAATCGCAGAATTTTTAATGACTCTTTCTTCTTTCCGGGGGTTATCCGGAATGATAACAGGCTGCCCTTTTAAGCCAATGGGGGGTTATGATGGATAGTCATCGGGACGTAAGACTGCCATCCTCGTTTTTTACCCACCGGTAACGCAGCCACTTCTGCAACTCCAGTCCATGGAAATCGGTTATCTTAATTCCGGCGTGTAAGGGACGGTCCTAGTACGTCTGCCGTATGATCACGTTCACCCGGGTCAGTTTTTCATATACCCGGTATTTTCTCCAGAGTTTTCGCCAGTCATAAACGAAATACTCGTACGTATCCCAGATAGTCACCCAGTTGATGATCACGAAGACACCGAAAATAAGGGTTGAGATAAACGATGGTATGGGATTTTGAAAATATAGGTAGAACACAACGATGCCGATACATGCGTTCATCAGGGCGAGAAGGACACTTACCTGCCCCTCTCTCCATGAAGACTTTTTTTCGCGTGCCAGGTCATCCAGGCGGAAAGAGAAATGACGTCTCACGGCATTCGCCAGTTGATCTTCACCATCAGGGGACACACTGCCACGTGGGATATGCAGTATGAGATCAACATCTTTCCGGAGATACAAATCGATGACCGCCTCAAATATTGAATTTTCAGCCAAATCCGTCAATTCCTTTTCCGGAAACGGAAACGGATCGGACGCATCGAACAGCTGGTCAAGCGTTTTAAACCACAGGTCAATGGCAACCTTTCCTTCGGTCCGGGTTTTTGCAATTTTGATCTCTTTCATATCGACACCTGATAACTACGCCGTACAGGCACAAATATCGTATAGAGTATAGTGATGCAGCGACGTATATCAATTCAGGCACGTCCGGTGCCGGTAACAATGTTCCTGAATTATTGTACACTCGTTGAGAGTCAAAATTTCATTTTTGGAATTCCGCCGTGCATTACTTACAAATAACGAAAATACGCCCTGATTTACGAGAGATTTCCCTTATGCTATAATCACACCTGTAAAATCCCTAACCTGTTTTAATTTCCCCCGGTTCTCGTTTCTTTAAATCGCCCGCATTAGCCCCATTTTTTACAGGTACCCTATTCCGTTGATTATTGCGGTTTTATTACTAAAAAACCGTTAATATGCCATTATTTTGCCCTTATTGTTTTCCGTATCCCAAAAATACCACAGTTTCCACGTTGGAATTTCTGTGTTGTTTCGTCACATCCCTTCCATTTCACCTCATGGATCTCAACCGATTAACGCTAATTACCATTCTGCACACCCGAAGGTGTCAAGCATATAACAAACAGTCTGCCTTTACCCCAACGTAAGATAGCAGATCAAGTAATACCAGTTGAGGCAGGAGAAAACATCATGGGATTACTAAAAAAGGTTGTTGCCGTAAAGACAGTTAAAGGACACGTAGACGCCAAGGAAGAGAAAAAGTAATTTTTTGCACCACCCCGGAGGTATTCCGGGATTTTCTTCTTTTAACATCCTTTAAAAAAGCTGGAACGGTTTCTGGCGGAAAGGTACCCAGGCCCATGGACAACTCATCATCTACGAACCCGCAGTTTGCCATAACAGATCCGTATCGACATTATAGGTCCAGGGAGAGCCGGAGTTCTTCCAGCCGTTCCTCATCCGCTTTCCGTGATACATGCTTCCGGTGTCATCAACCTTGTCCCCTTCCATACCATCGATGATGTTGTAGACATTCACAAACCCGGCCTTGGCAAGGGCGTTGACTGCCATGGCACTACGGGCCCCGGACCGGCACATGACAAGGAGTGTTTCGCTCGGCACGAAGAAACGCTTCACTTCGGATAAGAAATCGGGGTTAGGCACCATCACGAACTCTTTCATGTCGGCGTTCCACTCGTGCGTAACGAAGAGAAAGGGAATATTCCTCGCCATTTCCGCATGACCTACGAAAACGTACTCTTCAGGGGTACGGACATCGAGGATGCTGACCCGGACCGGTTCATTCCTCCACATCTCGTACGCTTCTTGTGCTATCAGATAAAGCCCGAGGCTTGTTTTTTTCCTTTCAGGCACCTGGTTGATCTTTGATGATAATCCTTCATTCGTCGTCATGATAGTGTCTTCACCAGACTTTTGGGGTTTGCAACCAGGACGTTATCGCGAGACCTCCAACAGCGCCCCGACCCTTGTTCAGTTTCAAACCAGTTGATTGCTGCCCGAAAACCGGTTTGCCAGAAAGCCGGATTGCTGGATCCTATGTCACAATACCCAATGTAACCAGCATGAAGAAAGCGGCAACAAGTGAAAATCCGAATACCGTGCAGAGAATCGAGAGCCATTTGTTCCACCGGAGTACCCAGGCAATCATCGGGGTGGAATAAAGCCCGAGTCCGGGGATCCACGAGATAAAAATACAGGCGAATGCGCCATATTTTTGAAATTTCTTCAACTTACTCATCTTCTGCTCAGTCTTGTCCAGCCATCCCTTAACCTTTGGTGAGGTTAATGCCATGGTATCAAGTATTTCATATATCCCGAGGACCATTCCGAGAGCAAAACAGATCATTACCGCCATGATTATTTCCGGGGGCAGGCCTAGCCCGACACCGACGGGGGATGCCGTTGCCTGCAGGGCTAACGTAGCAGCAATCAATGCCAGTAGTAACCCGGGAGAAATGCCAAAAATATAGCCAATAATAAGAGGGAGGGCAATTCCAATCCCAATGATGATCATGAGTGCCTTGGCGAGTTGTCTCAGGATTGCGAAATATTTGTTCACGTGTAAAACAATTTGTAATCTGATTGTTAATAACAATTTAGGAAAAATCGGGGCATGATGAGATCTGATCATCAAACATTAATTCCTCTCATTTTTTTCATCGCTCACATGAGGGATTTCAACCTGTCCACCCAGAAGGGAAATGAACAAAATATTTTTCCAAAAGGTATTCACAATTTTTTCCTGGCTCCTGGTTTTTCCCCGGTTTCAATAAGGACCAGAGAGTGAGGCGAGTGAGGCTATTAATAGGGGAAAAATCTCTTATTTGATTACGAACAGGAGATAGAGATCGTGACAACATTAGACGAATTCCTCGGTCCGCTGAATAAGGGAGTATGGGAGGTAATCGTGCCAAAAGAATCGGTTACTGAACCCCTTGATTCTGGCTGGGTAAAATCACCGATTAATGTTCCTTCTCCGGGGACCATTGCAAGTTACCGGAAAGGACAATTCCATTGCCATGAACAACAGGCAGAATGGCACGTCCACCTTGACAACCATGACCCGAAGGTCCACCCCTACCTGCATCTCATCGATGATGCCCCCCTTCTCCTCATGATCGGGGATACCGTTGTCACCCTTATTGCCGGAACCCGGAAAAAGACGGGGGATGAAAAAGAAATCCTGGACGGCCAGAAAAAGTCCTGGAAGGAACAGGTCCTTATCGGTATCCTTCTCATGCTCGTCGGGGTATTCATCATCGCAAACCCCTTGTTAATGTTTAAAGGCATCGTGAATCTCCTTGTCCCCCTGGCGATTATCGGTCTCGGGCTTGTCACTTCATGGCAAGGCATAGCATCCCATCCGTTCAGGGTCCTTCCCGGAGGTCTCTTATCTCGTGGTATCGGGATAATAGTTGCGGGAGTGATCGCATTTTACCTGCCCCTGGCACTATGGATAATTGTACTTCTCGGGATACTTGCACTATGGATGATTGCGAGTGCCATTATCCTGCTCTTCCGGGCGGGAAAAGGTCGTGCGGCAATTCCTGAGGGCTTTATAAGCAGGGTCCTCATTGCAATCATCTCACTCCTGCTCGGGGCCCTTATATTCTTCAACCCGAAGGGCGTGTTGCAGTTGCTCATGGTAATCGTCGGCATCATCGCCTTTTTGCTGGGGCTGATGCTGCTGGTTAACGGTACCAGGCTCAGAGGCAGGATGAAAAGAAAATAATTTTTTGAATACTGGGTATTGACCCTGCCAGTCGGATGGATCCTGCGGAACTACGATCCAGAAAACCCGTTTTCACGGACAGGAATATTAATATGTTATATTCGGCAGTAAGATATGCTGATGACTTCTTATATCGGAGTCATGCTGGTGGTGTAGTATGACAACAAATGTACCTCAAAAAGCCAGCCGGATCATGGGTCCGGTGGACTATCTGGTCTTGAAATTTCCGGGGAACAAGTTTAGCGGGGAGATTGTTCCTGAACTTGCCAGGCTGGAACAAAATAAAACCATTCGAATTATCGACCTTGCTTTCGTTTTGAAAGACCAGAAAGGCAATGTGTTGATTACGGAAGCAAAGAACCTCGGTGGGATGGAGGGAGATGCGTTCAGTGCATTTGCTGCAACAGCCAGCGAATGGTTCTCGATAGACGATATTGAAGCGATTGCCTCGGTCTTGCCAAACAATTGCTCGGCAGCTATCCTGTTGTACGAAAACACGTGGGCGATCCATTTAAAGGAAGGCCTCCTCAATTCAAAGGCGGAACTGGTTGATATGGGCCGAATCCCTCCCGAAATTGTCAGGAGTGTAGAGCAGAAGTTGATATCAAAGGGAAGTGTATGAAATGAGAGGAAGAGGATTAATGCTCGTAGCAGGAATGAAAATGGGCCAGCAGCAGGCTGCGAAAGCTGGGGCACTGAAGGCAGAGGGTGCTGCACAAGCCCAGGCACAGGCGGCAGCAACCGCCCCGGCAGCCGGTGGTATGGACGATGCAACCATGGCACAGCTGCAAAAACTGGCAGAGCTTCATAACTCGGGTGTACTATCCGACGAAGAGTTCACTGCTGCCAAGAAGAAAGTCCTGGGTATGTAAACCCACAACAACTTTTTTTCACATTATTAACAGAAAGTTCCGGGGAGAATACGTCTCTCGCTTCATCAGATTTGAGATTAAAACCCTGATCATTGCAGGGTTTTAATCGTGCCCGGGTATTCCCTGGCGGGTGCATCAGAATTTTTCAAATCCATTATTTAACTCATCAATCACAATGACTAGATATCATGGAAGATACAGGGCCCCGTGCCGGAAGAATTGTGTTAAAAAAGCTCTCAAAGGCTTTACTGTTGTTCATTGGCATAGCCGTAGTAATTCCCCTCGCAATCGGCGCCGTGCTCGGGGTTGGCAGTGCCCAGATCCTTGCCATGATCACCTCGACATTACTGCTCCAGGCTGCCGCACCCCCGGTAGGGATGGCAATGGGGTTATCCCCGGCTATAATCCTTGTTACAATGGCCTGTTTTGCCGTAGGGATGGTAGTGGCAATTTTCGAGATCTGCGACGGGTTGGCAGCCTCATCGGAACGGGTCAGGAAATGGATCGATAAGATAGCAAAAATCTCGGACAAACACCCGGTAATTAAGAAGTATGGAGCCATTTCCTGCTGTTTCATCGCCTGGATACCGGGTATCGGCCTCTATGGAACGCCCGTCATTGCCTGGGTGTTTAAATGGAAGCGGTTGCCATCCATCATCTTTACCGTTACCGGGTTTGTGATTGCGGCGTTTTTTGTGCTGTTCTTTGCATCGAAAATTAACGAGGTGCTCCTGTTCGCATCCTATACCGGGATCATAATCTTTGCAATAACCGGAATGCTCGCACTTGGTTTCTCGATTCCAAAGAAAGTATTCCCCGGCCCGCTGCAGGACAAAAAACTGGTTATCCTCGTCCTGGTCGCTAACTTTATCGTCCTACCACTCGTGGCATACCTCCTTGCTACATCACTGGACCTGCCGCAGGGAATCTCCATCGGTCTTATCCTGATGGCTGCTGCAGCTGGCGTGCCGTTTCTCCCACGGATCGTACAGGTGGGCGGCGATAACTATTCCATTGCAGGGGTCCTCGCCCTCTTCCTTACGGTACTCAGTGTGGTGTATATCCCTTTCATCCTCTACGCACTCGTTCCCGGTGGGACAGTTAACCTTCCGCTCATAATCCTGGCCCTCGTCCTGCTCCTGGTTGTCCCCCTCGTAACCGGGCTCATGGTACGTTCCAGGAAGGAACAAGCTGCGATAAAGTTCGGCCCGTGGTTATCGAAAATATCCTATGCTGCGATAATTGTCAGTTTCGGTGCAGTCTTCTGGGTCTACTTCAGTGAATTGCGGCAGATGATGGGCACCAGGGGATTGTTAGCGGCCATTATCCTTATTCTTGTGGCCTTTGGTATTGGCTGGCTTTTTGGGGCCGGCCCCGGGATGAAAAAAGTCCTTGCATTCGGAACAGCACAGAGAAACCTTGCTATAGCCGGGGTAATCGCGGTTCTTGGTTTCACGGACCATTCGGTGCTGGTTATGGTAATGGTAACCGGCGTCATAGGGATGGTAGTACTGATCTTATTTGGCAAACAGATCCGCAAGAGTGAGGCACTGAAGGCTCCTGAATAACGTCATATTGATAGTCAGGCAGGTGAGTGGCAGATGTCTCCACCAGCCTTACTCCCCCTTATTCCTGTTATTGCTGGTCCCTGCAATGCTGGAAAATTTAGTTCGTCAGAAAACACGGGATTTTTATAAGATATTTTATACGAAGAATAACAGGGTCAGGAATGAGATCGATCCCTGGTTTTGAGCAGTCCCAACCTCAAATCCATCGGTTCATTCTCCTGGTAGAGTTATCAAGGGTTCTGATTACCCTCGCAGGCATGAATAACCCTCTTTCCCGGGGAATCTATAAGGCAGATATCAGCAGCGACACCAACTGTGTCACAACTTACATGAGCCCCGTCCAAAATTTCAACCGCAAATATGCACCACCAATTATTACCACCCCAAGTAGCACGAGTAATACTATCCACCATATCGTTCTCATATTTTTTCCCTCATCCTGAACATTTTGCAATTGGATTGGAACATTATAGTTCTATCCTGGTTGTACAGAAAGGCTCCCTGTAGTATCCTGAAAATTTTTTGAATAGGCCCTTGAATTCCACGATTTCCAGGAACCACCTTAAAATTTGAAAAATTCCGGATTTTCCTGAGCAGGGAGTACATCAGGCTTCGCGAAACGACTGCCAATGGTGTGCTCCAACAGGAGGTAATCAAGATGTTCCCCTGGAGGAATAGTTTCAATAGAGCGGTGTACCAGGAACATCACAATAAGGACCCCGATTATATCGCCCGCAAAATCAGTTACCGAATCAACCAGCCCGAAATTATAGGTAGTATGGTAGATCATGTCAATCAGGAACTCCGAGAACTCCCATGCGAAGCCAAATATAACCATGATTACAAAGATCCCCGCAAGGACATCTCCTTCCTGCGTTTTGAAAAATCGTATCGTTTTTTTGAAAAAGGGTTTCTTTTTCACATATTCCTGGTAATCCAGGTACTGGTACATGGTGAACAGGATAAGCCCGAGTGCGATAGCCGAGACCACATGGGCGAATTTGTCAAACAACGGCACTTCCCAGTACCACCGCATAATCCCACCTGCTACATGGAGGAACAAGGCAAACGGGACCATCATTTTCAATCCGAAGGGCAGCGATACCTTGTCCTTCCATTCAAAGACAAACGGGACCAGGGTAAGAACGATGGCGATGAGTGGCCAGAGGGAGCGGGTCATATCCCCGATCAGGATCGACTGGATATAGAGCCCTATAAATATTAATTCAAAAACAAGGACGATAAAAATCTCAACATTCCTTGCGTTATACACAGACCCTTTCCCATTCATTAAAAGCTCATATCTACTGCTATGGTAACATTAAAAATCGTTTGCACTGTTCAGCCGGATAAGACAATTATTACAACCGACATCCCGGATACCCTGATCCCTGAAATGATAAGATCTCATTGGGTATAACGGTAGAAGAATCGATCTCGAATCATGGTCAAATCGTTAAAAATCGTAACCCCGGGAAAGATCAGAAGAGGAGTAATGAGCAAAAAAAATAAAAAATTAAATGCCATGGGGCACGGATGCTGCATTATACGGGGTCCTTTGGTATACTAAAACACTCCCCAGGTTATCGGTTATCGTCAATTCCTGGTTTACATTAACCGTGTAAGATTTTGCAGCCTGAAGGATCTGGAGGTACGTTGTTTCGGTATTCGCGGTATCGGCGCAATACATCATGGTGGATGCAAGGGGACCAATAGTGATACCTTTCCCATTCGGGAGGACCTGGCCTGTCAGGGTGTATTGCCCATTGTAATTGTTGCAGCCCGAGAAACCGTAGATACCCGATTGATTGGTGAAAACCGCAGTAATTTGCGGACTCATGATCTGTACTGGCGCTGTGCCACCCTGTTCTCCCATCATTTTAAGGTACCATGTCCCAGGAAGGGTAGGATCTGTAATCGGTGCAGGTGAAGGAGTTGGATTAATTGTCGCCGGTACCGCGGTTGGCACCGGTGTAACAACCGGCGCCGTGGCCGGCTGGCTTGTACATCCTGCCATCATTATGACAAGAAACGTGCATAGAATTACACAGGCAGTCAGAATTTTCATACCACCACAATGCACCCATCGTAATATATACATTCCGCCGGTCCAGGGACACCATTCTTCGGGCTTCATTACCGATTCCCTGAATTTTTTACTCCATTATTAGGACCATTTCTGCTTTAACGGTTTTAGAACTGATACATACCATTCGATAGGATTATAGGGTATTTTACCCGATAGAATGGTATGAAATTATCAATCATGGTACTAAGCCTGGTACTCGTTGTGGCCTTCGTTGTCACAGCAGGATGTACCCAGAATGCTACGCCACCTGTGGCAACACCGACACCGACCGCAATTCCAGTCACAACACCGGTAGCTCCCCAGACAACGGCACCGGTTGCAACCATCCCGCAGGTTGGGATGGGTACCCCGGGACCAACGGAGATGCTCCCGGCGAACTACATGCTTGATTTCATGGTACAGGGTAATGGCGATACCGCAAACCCCTACATGGCAGTGACGCTTCGAGGAGGAAACGGAATGAACTTCGATTCCCGGGTTGATGTAACCTTCACAAAGCCGGATGGAACATCCAAGCAGGACGTTATGCTGCCACCATTCCACGTGGGGCAATTCGTGTCATTCCCATGCAGTACTGACAAGAACAGGGTGGAAATCTGGGTGACCGCACCAACCGTAGGAAAAGTCAAGACATATGACCAGATAGTCCCGTTCAAGGCGATAAACCCGTAAGAATGGGATAAAAAAAGGCAAATTTCCTTTTTTTTTTACTGCTACGTCGACGGTTTGCATTACCACGTTTCGGGAATCGGTGCGGACCTCTGATTTCATGCGGTTTCCTGCCTGGAAACAGCGAAAAAATAACAACAAAAATCCGGCGATGCAACGAAACGCCACGGAATATTACGCAATAAATAATTTCCGCGTAGTGGGTTACCGATCAAACCCCTTTTATTACAACGATCTCCGGGGTTGCAAATGCCCTGAGCTGGACATCAAAATTGGAGGTCCCAAGGCCGCGGGTGATATATGTCGTTGTCCGGCCTGAATCAAACCGCCCGCCAAGTTCCAGTAATCCACCGGAAATTAGTTTGTCAAGCCCGGGAGGGACGAACTGGCCCCCGTGGTTGTGTCCGGCAAGGATAAGGTCAGCACTCCAGTTCCCCCGGCATTTCGGCTCATGTACCATATATATGGTAAAATCCTGATTTTCAGGAATGACCGGAGGACGTGCCATACCCGCCCAGCAATCATCAATCCCGACAAGCATGACCTTTGTCCCGTTTATATCAAGTTCCTTGTACTCGTTTCGTAATACATGGACACCGTTATCCTGGAGTGCCTTTTCGAGGTTGTCTGCGTAGGTAATGTTTGCAGATCCGTCCTGGAACGCCTCCTCATCCCATATACCGGAGGAACTGTTGAGGGACGCTTCTTCCGACATCTTCCGGATAAGTGTCAGGGAATTGTCACCCGACTGGTAATCGTGGTTACCGAGCACGGCATATACCGGGGCATCGATAGTGCGCCAGACATCCTGGATTGTAAAGTCATCTTCGTTCCTGTAGGCAAAATCTCCCCCGATTAAAACGAGGGACGGGTGAAGTGAATTGATTGTATTGATGACTTTCTTTGTGTAATCCAGGTTACTCGTACGGAGGTGCGGGTCTGCAACGAAGATAATCACTGCGCCAGGAGCTCCCTGTTTTTCGAGAACGGTAACTTCCGGGTTGTTCCCTTCCATGAACATGTACCCGGCAAATGCGGTGGCTAGGATTGCAATGATAAAAAAACTGAAATATCTGCTGATCCTATAAGGGGGAATTTTTACTGTCATGGAAAATACTGGTACAAATTCATAATCCCTCGTTGTTCATATTCATTCTGATGGTACCAAAATGCCGGAAATTCTCGCGCCTGAACATCCGCAGGAGGTGATGCTGGTTTGAGAGGAGGAGATGATGACCTCCGGGAACAATTGAGAGTTGCAAAATATGTAACAGTCACCCTGAATATTCCAAAAAATAGATATATGACAGATTCAGCCCGAGAAATGCCCTGGTAGCAATGAGACGAGAGCCCCGATGAAGGTTGAGATCACGCTGATGCCCAATGCAAGCATAATCAGTCCCAATAGAACCGGAACGACGGCGGCCAGCACCGCTTTTTCAAAGGATAACCCGTTGTTGTCCCTGAACCCGAGTATCAGGAGCACAAACGACCAGGCCCATCCGATGATACAGACAAAGGGGATCCAGCCAAGCAGGAGTCCGGGGGTCGCAGCGTACATGGTCGTTTTGAGGGTTTCACGCACACCTTTCTTTCCGTCCATCAGGATGACAAAGACATGGAGGAGGAAACCCGCAAGGAAAACCCCGAACAGCAGTGCCAGAAAAACCATGTACACATAGAACAACTGGGAAACCATAACAAAGGAGCCGAATTTCGCCAGTCCCGCAGATAACATCTTCCCGATAAGGGGGACCATCGAAACCTGCTGCACATAGCTGTTGAACATGAAAGCCCCGACTGCAAGGGTAACAATCCCATAGAGAACCGTGAAGATGACCAGGAGCATTGCATAATACTGGTACGCAGCTCCGAGGGTTTTTGATCCTGCCTGTTTAAACGCATCAACTGGCGACAGAAGGAAACCATGAACATTTTTTACAAATTTATCAAGCATACGAGCTAATTTCTGGATATATGAAGGAAAATAGTTATGGGTTCATTTTCGGGGGGGTTCAATAGATCCCAAAAAAGCGACGGATTACGAGTATCCCACTTTTCAGTCCATTATACGGGCTGTTTCGATGTCAAACGGCTGGACTTGTGGGAATACGATCTTTAGAACCCAACGTTAAGTCACACAGTTATAAAAAACCAGCCAGATCTTCACAATTCAGGAATTGGTCATGATGATGAATTCCCCGCAGCCAGGAAGAAATTCCAGGATTTATAACCCCGAAAGCACTCTGTTTTACTCTTTTATGACATCATACCAGAAAAAGAATGAGATGACTGACCGGTTTATCCTCAATCGAAGGTCTGTAATGATACTGGTTTTCGGTCTTCTGCAAAAAATAAATGACTAGTCCAGCTCAATCTTCTCAGGTTTCTTTGGTTTCCTGCGTTTCCTGATAGTAAGGGCAACGAACCCAACTATTATCAGCAGAAATATGATCACCAGAGCAACCGTTACCATAGAGCTTTCCGGGGTTTGCTGGGAAGTCACAGTTTCCTGCTTCAGGTTCGCGGAGACCTTTACCGTCTGTCCGGAAATGATCATCACGGTTGAAATATAATCCAGGTAACCAGCTTTCTTAAGAAGAAGGCTATATTCACGGGGGTTCAGGTTGGGGATAGTAATAAACCCCCCTGATTCGGGAGTAATACCCTGATACACCATGTCCAGGTAAACTACTGCACCGGACGGGGTGGATGAAACCTGGAGATATCCTGTTGCATTCGCCGGTGTGTCCGCACCTGCAAAACCCAACATAACGGTGCCGATGAAAAATATAAGGGTGAACCAGTATACAGCCTTCATGATATTCCTAGTAAGAGCAATCATTACTCATTGTTTATAAGCCATTGGTTGAGTTGTCATTGTTCGGGGGACCGTTTTCCCGGGTTCCCGGGTTTCGCAGGTTTGAAAGATGCATACTTTACCAAAAAACCGGAAAAATAAATTTGAAATCCGGATCCGGTAACAATCCTACTGGGGAACGCCGAATGCCTCTTTGGTACCTGGCATTATGCAGCAGATGAGGACCAGACCGTTGACAATGATAATCGGTGCCATCGCCTGCCATGATGACGCCCCGATCACGTTGATTATGCCAAATACCAGGTTTAAAACTGAATGCATCATCATAAACTTCCATCCCTGGGGGTTGACCTCCCATAACATCCGGAATACCCAGAGCCAGATGAAGAACAAGAGGCCCCAGAAGAAGGCCCCGATGAGGCTGAACGTGAAAAATGCAACACGTCTGATAAACACCGGGAGTAGGTATAAAATCTGTCCGTATAGAATAACGCGTTAACCGCACCGACAATGGACAGGAAGGCCAGTATTGTAACACTAACAGGGCGAGTAACACTCCCTGAGTGTTGCAACAGTGGAATCTAAAAACTATGACTTGCTGCTGTAGTGTTTTCAGGGACCAAATAATACGCTAACGACAGGCAGAAAATACACAGAACATGGAAATTTATAGGTGATTATTTTTAAAAACTTATAAAAACCGGGTGTATTTAAAAAATTATCAGGGGGCTTTATAGTTCAGCAGGACAACCCCTCGCGAATCGTATAATGTCATGGAATCTCCGAATATCACATATTTTCCTGCCTTCGGGAGGAGTGCGAGGTAAGCAGTCTCCTGTCCCATCACATCCGGTTCGCAGGCCATTCTCGTGGAAGCAGCCTCGCTGATGCTGATACTTTCACCACTTACCGAGTAGGTGGTGGTATACTGGTTACATCCCATAGCCCCGGAGAGACCTCCGTCTGCCAGGAATTTTGCAGTAACAGGGGCATCAGGCAGGACTGTGACAGACCCGCCTTTCCCATCAGTATACGATTTAAGGGCCCATGAACCGACCAGTGTTCTCGGGAATAGTGCAGGTGTTGATGTCGGAGCAACTGATATGGTACCTGCCTGTCCCTTCTTGTACTGGAGAATTTTTTGTCCGAGCGCAGTATACAGGACCATCTGGTCACCATTTATTTCATAGGTATTCACACCAGGCAGGAGTGCCAGGTACTGGTTTTCCTGCTGCATGATATCTGGTTCACATGCCATCTTGGTACTCTTCACCAGGCTTATGCCGAGAGTTCCACCATGTAACGAATAGAGTGCAGAATAATCATTGCAACCCGATTCGCCGGTTATTTTTCCATCAGGAGTAAATACTGCCGAAATATTAGTACCTGACTGTACCGATACCATTGCATTATTCCCGTTATAGTAGGTTAACAAATCCCATGGACCAACAACCGGTGCCTGCGTTGAGAGGGTGACCGGGATATCCTGGGCCCGGTTATACGCGAGGATTGCACTACCAGAACTATCGAAGAACAACAGGTTATCCCCGTTTACCGAATAGGTGGTCGCCTTCGACATTAATAAGAAATACCGTGATTCCTGGTCCATAACTGCCGGGGCGCAGGCCATCATGGTGGAAATTCCGGGAGTAATCGATATAGAAGACCCACTCGTGGTATAACCTGCAGTGTACTGATTACAGCCTGAAGAGCCGGTTGCGGTCCCATCTGTCCTGAAAAGGGCCGTAATTGGCTTTTCTCCGATCACGGTGGCCATACCGCCTTTTCCATCGGTATATGAGAACAGCCGCCAGTTCACACCGGTGGGGAAGGATGATGACCCGGTAACCGCCGCCACTGCCGGTGTTATAGTCGGTGTTGCCGTCGCTCCCCCGGTCGTTGCAGGTGCCGGGGTTACCGGCAGGCTGGAACAACCGGCGAGCAGAATTGTAAGCAGGAAAACCGCGCTAACTAGCGCTAGTATTTTCTTCATATATTAACATGATCTTTTTTTGCCATGATAAAATTGCCGATCAATTGAAGAGAACATAAGAAATATATCAGGAGATTTGACCATATTGAAAATTATCCAGCCCTTTGAAAAAAATGAGGTTCTTCCCAAAATCTTTGTCACTCCGGGGAATTGATCCCGTGATCAATCCTCGCAAAAATCCGGGTCCCAGCCAATATTTTTCAGGTCCCGGTGGATTTTTTGGGGGAATTCCTATAATTCTGAGATATATTTATATTCACAGTTCATGACAATTAACTGGTAATATTATGGCAAACGATGTTGTTATGGAGGGTCAGGTCAATGACCTCAGGTGGGGATCATTCGTCCTTCTCGGTATAGTCGCAATGGTATTTGGTCTCGTTATTGCAATGTTTCCCCAACTCACGGCAACAGTGCTGATTGAGCTTATTGGAATATTCGTTATTCTCCTTTCGTTCGGGGTAATAATGATGTCCGCGGTTGCACCTGGGGGACTTAAGGGATCGATACTTCTCGCTGTCCTCGGGATTATCGGATTTTTCTTCGGGATAGCAACAATCCTGTCACCGTACGTGATGGGTAAAGTAATCTTCATCCTTGTAGGAATTGCGCTGTTTATCGGAGGTCTTATCGGCCTGATCCTTGCAATTTCAGAAAAGAACATGACCCACCGCGGGTTGTTCGCCCTTCAGGCAATCCTGTCACTGATTCTGGGTATCATAATCATTGTTGGACCCATTATCGGCGTCGCCCTTGCAGTAATTTTCATCGGGGTCTATTTCGTTGTATGGGGCATCCTCAGCGTCATTATGGGTGCAATGATCAGGTCCGCGAAAAAAGCGTGAAGACCGTATCCTTATTAAAATCGTATATTTTTTTATTTCCCCAGTTTTGTAACCATTCCGACGGGAGATATTGATTCGTTCCTGGTAATCTCGTCATATTGAGACAACGCAGGACGGCGAGTCTTTTTTATTACCGCGATAATTTGCAGGGGTACACAAAAGTAGATTCCCCCGGAGAGACGGTTGTTATGGTATAAAAGGAGGCACCATTACCAGCCCGTGTTCATTCCGGTCGGATTCTACACTCTTTTAATCTCCCGCCAATGGTTTTCCGGAGCGATTATGTACGGTTGAACCGGTACCCTTCAACCGGTACCAGGATCTCAAACCGGGCACCAATGCCAGGGGTCCCGGTCTCCCTGATAGTGATGCCCGTGATGGCAAGGATCTCCCGGGCCAGGAAGAGGCCAAGCCCGGTGTTCTTTCCGTACCCCCTCATGAAGATCTTTTCCTTCTCATCTTCCGGTATCCCCACCCCGTTATCCTCAACGATGATGACAAGTCCCTCCCGGTCCCGTTTGCACCGGAAGGTAACACCTGTCACCCGTTCACCATGACGGACAGCATTATCGAGGAGATTAAAAAATACCCGCTCGAGCATCGGGTCAGCAAAGATTTCAGCATGGGTGCAGGTATCAGAAAATGTAACACCGGGGTTGCCGGCCTTTGCAATGATCTGGTCAATCCGGAACCATGCAGGGGAGTGGACCCCCAGCTCCTGGTACGTCCTGGTAAACTCGATCAGGCGGGCAATTGCATGGGAAGAGGCCTCGATCCTGGCTAAAAAGTCAGCAATTTCCGGGGCAGGGTTTTTCGTCGCTGCGATCTCGGTGTATCCCTGCAGGATGGTAAGCTGGTTTGCGACATCATGGCGGGTAACGCTGTTTAAGAGGCTCAGTTTCCGGTTGGCTTCCCGGATAGCATTCTCCATGTTCCGGCGTTCAGTGATATCCCGTGCCGCTGCATAGATCAGGTCGCCTCTCGGAAAGGAACGCCACTCTATCCAGCGGTAGGTGCCGTCCTTGTGACGGTACCGGTTCGTGAAGTTGAGCACCTCGTTCTGGCCGGCAAGATCGGCAATCGTGGCCAGTGTTGCGTTCAGGTCATCGGGGTGAACAAAGTCAAGGAAACGGTGTCCTTCAAGTTCTTCAAGCGTATATCCCAGTGCCTTTTCCCATTCCGGGTTCAGGCGCCGGAAAAATCCGTCAGTATCGGCAATGCAGAAGAGGTCAAGGCTCGTCATGAAATACTGGTTAAGTTCCTCGGTCTTTTCCTGCAGGTTATCCTCAAGATGCTTGCGCCCCGTGATATCACGGAACAGCACCATCACTGCCGGTTGCCCATCATGCAGTGTGGCAGTTGCCATAACCTCCACGTTTATGGCAGTGCCGTCAAAACGGACGAATTTCTCCTCGACCAGGGGCACAGTCCCTTCGGGGGACTGCAACATCTCCCGGACCCACTCTGCAACGTTTGCCCGGTATTCAGGATACACAAGGTCAAGTATAGGTCTGCCGACCAGTTCATCGTTTGAAACAGCCCCGCTGATACGGACTGCCTCATCATTGGCGAACACTATCCTGCTGTTCTGGTGGACGACAACCGCGTCAAAAGAACTGGAAATGAGCCTGCGGAACCGTTCCTCGCTCTCCCGCAGTGCCTCCTCCCGCCTCCTTTCCTCCATCATGTTATGGAGCGTCCCGATGGTTGCCGGTCTTCCGTTGATTGTTGCAGAAGTAATATACATCTTGACCCGGATCCGCCTTATCCCGTCATGGTGGAGCACGGAGAACTCGTACACTTCAGGTAACACCTGCCCCTGGAGTCGTTTCTGATGACGGGTTATGACCAGTTCCCGGTCTTCAGGTGCAATCAGGTCAGCAATAGATCGCCCGACGAGTTCGGCACTACGGTAGCCTGTCAGGGTAGCAAACGAAGGGTTGTGGAATACGAGGTACCCATCCTGGGCGATGAAGATTCCGTCCTGGCTCTGCTCAATGACCGTACGGTACTTTGCCTCGCTCTCAAGCAATGCCTCCTGCGTGCTCCGCCGTTTGCTGATATCCCGGCAGAGGGTGAGGATCTGCACGGTATCACCGGATTGTAAGACCGTAGCATTGATCTCGATTGGTGTGATTGTCCCGGATGCATCCTCGTAATCGATCTCGAGGTTGCGGATGAACCCCTCCCTGATGCACTGCTTTACTGCTTCCAGATTCTTATCTTTCTCGTACGTAGCAGTCCACTCGGTCACGCTCCTTCCCACAATCTCCCCAAGGTTTGCATGACCGGTGAGACGGACATACTCAGGGTTTGCATCAAGGACCCAGCCCTGGTCATCAAGGATCACATAACCGGTACCGGTTGTCTCGATGAGCGTGCGATACTTCTCTTCGGCAAGCTTTCTGTAGGTAATATCCATTGCCGTAAATGTCACACCTTTGACGAGGTCATCCGGATCGAGCGGGGTAGAACTGAGCAGGATTTCCCTGATAGCGCCATCTTTTCGTTGCCAGCTGGTCTCTATAGTCCCGGTACCATAGTTCCGGATTTGATCATATTTTTCCTTGCCCACCCGGTTGAACTCGTCATCTGAAGGGTACAGGACCCGTGCACTCCTTCCAACCAGTTCCCCTGCTGAATAACCGGTCATCTCACAGAGCCGGTCATTCACCCTCAGCAGGATCCGGTTCGATACAAGCCCTACCCCAACAGGAGCCGCCCGAAAAATGCTTGCGAGGATCGCCTCGCGATCTTTCAGCATATCCTCGGCATTTTTCCGATCAGTGATATCAATAATCACACCGCGGAGCCCGTCAATTTTTCCATCACGATACACAGGGGAGGTATAAATGAGGACAGGGAAGGTAGTCCCATCCGTGCGGAGAGCGGTATATTCACGGTTTTCAACCGGTTCTCCCCGAACGATTTTACCGGCATTTTCGCGGACCCTATCCTGGTCTGAGGGATCAATATACGAGAGCCCGGAGATCCCTTGCGCAATATCTTCCTCGGTGAGCCCGATTGCCGATAACGCATACCGGTTGGCATAGGTGACCCTGAAATTGAGATCCATCTCATAGATCATCTGGGGGAGCATCTCGGCAAGGTCGCGGAATTTCTCCTCGCTCTCCCTGATCTGTTGCTCACTCAGGATTAACGCTTCAAATTGTGACTGAAGTTCTTCCTGGGACGCCGAGAGCTGTTCGTTGGCTGCCCGGAGTTCCTCCTCTACCATTTTCAATGCAGTGATATCACGGATAGACTCAATCGCCCCGATAACTTCACCCTGGCGATCATAGAGCGGGCTTGCCTTGCCCATCAGCGTGACCATCCGGCCCTGCGGGCGGGGTAGCGTTGTATCGGCGATCAGCTGATCTTTTTCATGGACGATATTGGCATATTTCGCCGCAATGAGGTCATCGGACTCAAATATCAGGTCAATCAGGATACGCCGGCGACTGCCGTAAAACGGGATGGCATACTCGTATTCCCCCTTCCCCAGAATATCAGCCGCAGAAACACCGGTCATCTCTTCGATGGCGCGGTTCCATGCAATGACCCGGCCTGACCGGTCGATGGCAAACGTTGCATCGGGCAGGAAATTGATGATGTCGGAAAGTTGTTTCTCTGATTCAATGACTGACAATTCCGCCTGCCGCCGTGCAATCGCCTGCCGGATCTTATGTGCCAGCTCGGCAAACTGTGCTTTCGGGTCTCCGCCTTTCTGGAGGTAGAAGTCCACGCCGTTGTTGATCGCCTCGATCACCACCTCCTCGCGGCCCCGGCCGGTAAAGAGAATAAAAGGAATATTACCATGGTTGCTCCGGACAGCTTTTAATAAGGCAATGCCGTCCATTTCAGGCATCTGGTAATCAGAAATAATGGCGTGGTACGAGTGCTTGCCGATCGATTGCAGTGCGTGTTCTGCAGAAGTTTCGATATCAACAGAAAATTCAGTTGTCTTTTCCAGAAAACGTTTTGCGATCTCTAACAGGCCTGGCTCATCATCAATATAGAGGACCCGGAATGTACCTGCCATAGCATTCAACTTTCTGCCTGGTACCTCATACCTTTTTGCATTGAGATATGGACCCCAGCAATCCCGGTTTTTCTCTCCGGGACCGGGTCCATACGATCATAATGGCATTGCTACTACAGGAGGACTACGGGAATGGGGTGTCCGGGAGCAGGGCCAGGGGGTATGCTTTTTTATTCCTCATGTTATATGGCCCGGCTCACTATAGGGTAAAACTCTGGAACGAAAACGGTTTAACAATGTAATTATTTCTTATATCCCGTTTTTTCGTCAAGTTTCTTTTCAAGGTCCCAGAGGAGGAACATATCAATATCCGCATAGGTCTTCTTTCCCACCTCGAACGGGTTGTCCATATCTCTTATCAGGAGGAGAAGGGAGATGAGCAGCATCGAGAGGACCGTAAACAGGACAAGACCCTCATAGTAGGGATCAAGCTTAACAAAGAACAGTAAGATGATCACACCTGCCGCAGCCAGTTCTGCAATTGCGTACGCTGCCGGTATGAACGATGTCTCGGCAATGGTCTTTACCCGGTGAGAAAGGCGGTCAATTGCCGTAAGTTCACTTTTTAGTTTGATAATAAAATTCGGTGGGACTCCCTCGTCAACAAGTGTTGAGATGTCTGCGGTAACTGCATCAATGGCAATGTCCATCTCTTCCAGGTTCCACCTGTTATTCCGGAAGTTATTATTGATACACCGCATCAGGGCAGCGATATTTTCCTGCATGCCTGCAACAAGAGTCACATCCTTCACCCGTACAAGGGTGAAATCGCTGTAAAGTGTCCGAATCGATGTTACAATCTCACCAGGGATCTTCTCACTTTCCTTGTAATCGGTCAGTGTCCCTGCAAAAATAATCGCGATGGTAAAAATCGCACCACCGATAAACGCGGTGATCAGGTTTGTCACAGAGAGTATGTCAAAATTCAGGTAATCAAAAACCAGCCGTACAATAAGCAGGGTAAGGGTGATTCCTGATGCCTTGAGAATGAGTCCCCATTTCGTCATGAATGATCCCATAATTATCACACGATATACCAATTATGCATGATGTTTATTCAATGCATAGTGGTCACCGTCGTTCCAGGCAGACCATTTACACAATCATTTTTCAACCCGGTGGTGACGATGTTCATCTCAGTTGCGCCTTCCTCGCATTCCAGTACTTAAAACACTCAAACCAGACGATGCTGAGTGCAACGGCCACAGCACATATCAGAAGGTCGGTGATTGGCACGACCCCGAATCCAAAAAGCGTCTGGAGTATCGGAACATACAAGACGAGCAGCAGGCAGCTGATCGTCCCTGCAAACACCCACCACATTGCCTTGTTAGGAGTGCGCAATGTTGTCAGAATCGTATCTCAGACCTTGACCTGTTTGTCAGGATAAGGAAAAGGTTTGCAACCACGATGGTCGTGAAAGTCAGCGTCCTCACCTCAGTTTCACTAAAACCCCGGGCCAGGGCATTCACATACACGACGAGGACTATCGCCAGTACAACAAACCCTGGAGCAGGCTGAGTCCCAGGGTCCACCTCGTGAAAAGCCCTTCATCCTTTTGCCAGGGTGGACGGTCCATGACGTTCTTTTCTTCTTTTTCAGATTCAAAGACGATCGAGCAGGCCGGGTCAATGACCAGTTCGAGAAAGACGATTTGTACCGGCAGCATAACAAGTGGCAGGTTAAAGAGGACAGGTATAAGCGACATTCCAGCGATTGGGACATGGATGGAGAAAATATATGCCATCGCCTTTTTCAGGTTCCGCCTTCCAGGGAGAAACGCGTATATTAAATCATTAAAAAAAAGAATAGGATAAATGATTTAGACGATCAGTGCACTGATGTACTCTCTCCTCTATGTTGATGACGAACCGGGCCTTCTCGAAATCGGCAAATTGTTTCTGGAGGTGAACGGAGATTTTTCTGTTACAACTATTAATTCGGCCTCTGCTGCGTTAGATCTCCTCAAGGAGGAAAATTTTGCTGCTATCATCTCCGATTACCAGATGCCGGAGATGAACGGGATCACGTTCCTCAAGAAGCTCAAAGCATCGGGGAATACAACACCGTTTATCATCTTCACCGGAAAGGGGCGTGAAGAGGTGGTCATTGAAGCACTCAACGAGGGTGCAGATTTTTATCTCCAGAAAGGCGGGGACCCGGTATCACAATTTGCCGAACTCGCACACAAGGTCCGATCAGCAATAAGCCATAAAAAAGCAGAGAAACTTGCAAAAGATACAGAGAGGAGGCTCTATGATATTATTAATTTCCTGCCTGATGCGACATTTGCGATAGATACAATAGGAAAGGTGATTGCATGGAACCGGGCAATCGAGGAGATGACCGGGATTCCAGCCACAGAAATGCTCGGCAAGGGGGACTACGAATACGCCATTCCCTTTTACGGGGTGCGTCGCCCGATTCTTATCGATGTGGTATCTATTTCAGATGAAGAACTTTCCAGGGACTATTACGCAATCGTCAAAAAAGAGGGAGATATCCTCATCGCGGAGACGACACTTCCCCGACCTATGGGAAGATATTCAGTCCTGCTTGGAAAAGCCACCCTCCTGTATAATGATGAAGGGGAGGCTATCGGCGCCATTGAATCTATCAGGGATATTACAGAACAGAAGCGGGCCGAGGAAGAACTCAGGAAAGCCCGTGACGAATATGTCGATCTGCTTGAACACATGAATGATGTGTATTACCGGAGCGATACCGAGGGACGGCTTATTCTTGCAAGTAAATCGTGGGTGAAAGACCTTGGGTACGATGACCTCTCCGAGTGTCTTGGTAAAAATATCGCCGATACATTCTATGCAAACCCTGCCGAACGTAAGCGATTTGTTGAAGAGGTAAACCGGAATGGTTCCGTGTCCGATTACGAGGTTATCCTGAAGAAAAAGGACGGGACGGCACTCCCTGTTGCGACAAGCAGTTACCTCTATTTCGATGATTCCGGTAACGTGCTTGGGATTGAGGGTACGTGGCGTGATATCACCGAGCGAAAGCAGGCTGAAGAGACCATCCTGCGGATAAATGAGTCCTTATACCGGCAGACAAAATCTCTGTCAATACTGAGCCGGATAATTACTACCGTGAATAAGGCTGTCAACCGGCAACAACTTCTCGATGAAATCCTGGACGAAACACTTACCCTGCTTGATTATGATGCCGGGGGTATCTACCTGGTTGATCATACTGCAGGGAGAGCAGAGATTGTTTGTTCAAAAAATATTTCCCCCGGTTTCATCAGTGAAATCGGAAATGTCTCCATTAATGTTCCTCCGTATGACTCGCTTTTTGTTAAAGGGGTACCCCTGTTTACCGATAACTATGAACAAGTCTCCCCGCTACACTTCGGGATGACGGGGTATTACTCCCTGGCAAGTGTCCCCCTTTTCTCAAAAAATATGATTATCGGGGCCCTGAACGTCGCAAGTAAACAGCGGCACATAATTTCCGAGGATGAACAGCAGACACTTATTTCGATCGGGCGGGAACTCGGAACTATTTTTGAGAGGATAAGCGCTGAGGAAGAATCGAAAAAAGCAGAAAAGGCGCTTGAAGAGAACGAATCCCGCCTCCGCAGCATTATCCGGGTTGCACCGGTTGGTATTGGTGTTGCCATCAACCGGGTTATCCAGTCGGTCAATGACCAGTTCTGCCAGATAACGGGGTACAGTGCTGACGAACTCATTGGTAAACCGGCACGGTTTCTCTACCCGGCACAGGAGGACTACGACTATGTCGGCAAGGAGAAATACGGCCAAATCGCCTCAAAAGGGCATGGTTCTGTCGAGACCAGGTTTCAGAAGAAAGATGGGAAAATTATTGATGTCCTCCTCTCCTCGGCACCCATCGATCCGTCCAACCTTTCCGTTGGTGTGATATTTACTGCACTTGACATCACCGAACGAAAGATTGCGGAGAAGAATCTCTGGTTTTCAGAGAGAAAGTTTGCTGCTGCGTTCGATGCAAGTCCTGATCCCATGGCTATCACAGATATCAAAACCGGGGCTCTTCTGGATATTAACCATTCATTTGAAATATGGTCGGGGTATTCCCGGGAGGAGATTTCCGGTAAAACTACTATTGGCATGAATTTCTGGGTATATCCGGAAGAACGGGACGCGGTTGTCAGTTTATTAAATAAAGAGGGGATAGTAACCAAAAAAGAGGTGGCCTTAAGGACAAAAACAGGAGAGGTCCGGAATATTTTGTTTTCGGCAACAGTGTTCGGGATTGGGGATCATACCTACATGCTCTCCGTTTCAGAGGATATAACCGAACGCAAGCGGGTGGAGGAGGCCCTGCACCAGGCCCACCGGCGTCTCCGGAGTTTTATCGACGCCAATATCGTGGGTGTCATAATCGCCAGTCCTTCAGGGAAGGTAATCGATGCCAATGATTATTATCTGCGTCTGATCGGGTATACCCGCGAGGAGTTTGAGCAGGGAAGGGTTGACTGGCGGGCCGTCACACCCCCGGAATGGCTCCCTGCTGATGAACAGGCAATAGAAGAACTCCGCCAGCATGGCAGGTGTACGCCATACGAGAAGGAATATATACGCCGGGACGGGGCCCGTGTCCCGGTCTTCCTGTCCGACGCCATGGTGCCGGGTCCTGAAGAACAAATTGTAGCCTTTGCTCTCGACATCACCGAACGGAAGAAGGTGGAGGTTGCGCTGCGGGAAAGCGAGGAGAAATACCGCATCCTTGTCGAGAATGCAGGAGAAGTCCTGGTGGTTGCGCAGGGCCGGTACCTGAAATTCGCAAACCCAAGAACGGTCGAAGTCACCGGTTATGCCCGCGAAGAGCTCCTCTCACGCCCGTTCATTGAGTTCATCCACCCTGATGACCGCAGCATGGTTGCAGCCAACTACCAACGCAGGACCGGGGGGGAAGCAGCCCCGGACCTGTATTGTTTCCGGCTCGTGAGAAAAGACGGGGAGGTGCGGTGGATGGAGATCCGGGCAGTCCCCATCTCCTGGGAAGGAGCACCGGCAACCCTGAATTTCCTCATTGATATCACGGAAAAAAGAATTGCAGAAAAATCCCTGGTAGTAAGCGAGGAGCAGTCCCGCACGGAAAAAGCCCTCCTCTGCTCACTGATTGATGCCCTCCCGTTTGACGTCTGGGCAAAGCATAGTGACGGCCGGTACATTTTGCAGAATGCCCAATCCATCCGGCTCTGGGGTGACTGCCTGAACAAGACAACTGCCAGCCTCGTGTACCCGCAGGATGTCCTCAACCACTGGCAGGAGAACTCCCGGAAAGCGATGGGTGGAGAAACCGTATCGGGCGAGTTTGTGTGGGAGACAGGGGAGATATGCAGGGTCTACCACGAGATCATAACCCCTGTTACGGTACAGGACGATATTATAGGGATCATTGGTGTCAACATTGATATCACCGGGCTAAAGCAGGTGGAGGAAGCACTACGGGAGAGCGATGCGCAAAAAAAGGCTATCCTGAATGGCATTACCACCAACATTGCGTTTGTTGACAACAATCTGAAGATCCTCTGGGCGAACAGGGTTGCCGCCGAATCTGTGGACAAACAGCCAGCCGAAATGATTGGCCACACCTGTCACGCCCTGTGGGCGGACCCGGAACGACCGTGTGAAAACTGCCCTACATTACGGGCCTTTGAATCAAAAAAGCCGGAGCATACAATTATGTACACACCCGATGGCAGGGTCTGGAACGAGAGGGGTGAGCCGGTATTCGATGAAACGGGAAATTTGATCGGTGTGGTTGAAATCGCCCAGGACATCACTGATCGTACGCGGGCTGAGGAGGCATTGCGCGAAAGCGAAAAGAACCTCAGGGAAGCCCAGAAAATCGCACGGCTGGGCCAATGGGACCTTGACCTTGTTAACAATATACTGCACTGGTCAGAAGGGATTTTCGAGATGTTTGGAACCAATCCCAGGGAATTCGGGGCGACATATGAAGCGTTCCTGGAGCTTATCCATCCCGATGACCGGGAGATGGTCAACCGGGCCTACGCCGAGTCTTTGAAAACCCGGCAACCATACGAGATCTCACATCGCCTGCTCATGAAAGAAGGGCGGGTCAAATGGGTGAACGAAATCGGTCATACGGATTATGACTCCGGGGGTAAGCCGCTACGCTCTGTTGGCATTGTGCAGGACATAAGCGTGATCAAACAGGCTGAAGAGGCGCTCCAGAAGGCTAACCGCAAACTTAACCTCCTCTCCGGCATCACCCGGCACGACATCAACAACCAGCTCTTTGCATTGAATGGCTTTCTGGAGTTGCTACATAAAAAAACCCGGGACCAAGGACTTGAGGATTATTTCACCCGGATCACCAGGACCAGTTCCCTGATCTCAACGATGATCCAGTTCACCAGTGAATACGAGCAGATTGGTGTCCACGCCCCTGCCTGGCAGGATATTCGCGCACTCGTTGATACCGCGGAGAAAGAAGCCCCGCTGGGAAATATTATCGTGAATAATGACCTTCCCGCCGGAACAGAAGTGTTCGCCGACCCGCTCATCACCAAGGTCTTTTACAACCTGATGGACAACGCAGTGAGATATGGTATGAAGATTACGACCATCAGGTTCTCTGTTGAAAAATCCGGTGACGGCCCTGTCATTGTCTGCGAGGATGACGGTGTGGGGGTCCCTGTAGAGGAGAAGGAAAAGATTTTTGAGCGGGGATTTGGAAAGAACACCGGCCTTGGACTATTTCTTTCCCGGGAGATCCTTACGATAACCGGGATCACAATTACAGAAACTGGCGAGCCTGGCAGGGGAGCACGGTTTGAGATTCAGGTCCCCAGGGGATTGTACCGGTAATTTTTTACGGTTTTGTTGTTTCTTCGTATTGAAATTGTGTTATTTTAAAAAAAAAAATTTAGTTAATTCATCGGAAAAATGTACTTACAGTGACGACCCAATTCCCGCCCGTTCCACTGCTACCGCATCTGCAGCGGCCTTTGCAGCGAACTGCTTCATATATGATATAAATGATTCAGGGTTAGTTCGCATATCCTTTGCGAGGACATCCATGCATTGGGCCGCCTCTTCAGCCAGGGGAGTAAGACAGTTTAGGCAATATTCTGTTGTATGAAGGTTGATATGTTTACATTCCTGGCATTGTCGTGCGGCCATCGGATGAATTTTCTTTGCTTCTCCCTCGTCGGTGATGCCGTAGACTTTCATTAATGCCCGGTCGGTATCTTCAACGGTGAGATGGGCGTAGTCAAGCTTGCGCAGGATCTTCTTAAAAAAATAGGAGGGTCGATGCGAAGAGCATCGTACCCTGTATACGGATGCTGCGGACGGGAAGGCAAACGCAAAGTGGGAATCCCCACATCCCCAATCCTGCTACTTTATCAGTCCAAGAATTGACTGACTTCTATGGCTCCCAGACTTTCCACGGAACCCACGGCTAACACTATAGAAAGCTTTTATGGATTAAAAGGTGACCGGCCCGGGGTATGTATTGAAAGAGGATTAGCAAAGAATTTATTGACCGAACGGGACGCGTCCCTCATTAAGGCGTTTTTACTCGAATCAAAAAGCTCCGCAAACATCGGCCTCATCAGGAGCCTGAAAGTTGCCCGGACCCTCACCGGCTGGCGCAGGTTCATCGGTCCTTTCGACTCGCTTGACCCGGTCGGCGTGTATGAGGGTATCAGCAACCTGAAAGAAGGTAACAGCTACAACGGAAAACCGTTCGCGAAAAACACCCTGTATGATCACGTCAGGATCCTCAAGACCTTCCTTATCTGGATGATCGAAAACGAACTGGCCCCGAAACTCCTCGACCGGAAAGCTGAAGCGAAGATCCGTGCAATCCGGCCACCATCAAAAGACCTGATGACCAAGGTTGCCGGGGATCTCTTCAGCATCGAGGAAGTGGACCGTATCGTTGCCGCCTGCACGCGGTCCCGGGACAGGGCTATGATCTCCATGATATACGAAGGGGGCTTTCGTATCGGTGAGATCGGTCTGGTCACATGGGGTGATCTCGTATTCGACCCCAAGGGAGTCATTGTGAATACGGACCACAAGACCGGAAGGCCCAGGCGCATCAGGTTAATCGATTCAAAATCGCTTCTGGCCCAATGGTTCACCGATTACCCGATCCCGGTCAAACCCCATTACCCGGTTTTCTTGAACCTGCATGGTCATTCCCTGAAGCATCGGGGAGTATCGAAACTCATCAAAACACTTGCGAAACGTGCTGGGATAACAAAAAGGGTTCATGCCCATATCTTCCGGCACTCCAGGATCACCCACCTGATCATCGCGGGACTGCCCGAGAGTATGATCAAGAAAATGATCTGGGGTAACATCACGACCAATATGTTCGCGACCTACGCCCACCTTACCGGTGAGGACCTGGACAAGGCCATCATGAAACTCTACAATCTGACCGACGAAACGGAAGTCAAGAAGATGAAGAGTATGGCCCCCAAACAGTGCCCGGCGTGTGCTACGTACAACATTCACACAAACGAGTTCTGCGCAGCCTGTTTGACCCCACTGAGTGAAGATGCAGTGATGTCAATGGACATGCTAAAAGACGATGTGATCAGCAACCCGAAGGCATTAGCGGCCTTCGTTCAACAAATCGCAGCCAAACAGGTTGCAATGACAATGGAAGCGGAGTGGAAGAAAGCCACTCCCGCCCAGTAAATTCTAATTTTTATTAACCTTTGAACCTTGACCATCATAATAATTTAAGATAAATCATATCTCAGGAAAGATTTGTAACGGAGGGGTCCGCCATAGTGTTAACAAGGGGGATAGTCTCATGAAATTTCCCAACGGAAATGCCAGGATCATTATTATTGTCTGTGCAGTCATTGTCACGGGTATTCTATCTTATCTTGTACTATCAGGCTCTGTTTTTCAATCAGGAAATCAGATGGAGAATATAACACCACCAATAAATACAACCCCTGTTGTCCCATTAAAGATCGATGCCAGCTTTGCCGTTGAGGAGGTTAACATAAGTGTCATCCATTTCATCAAAAGTAATCCTGCCACGTTTGAAGAAATGCAGCTGTTCCCCGAACTTGAGAGTTATATGCACGGAACGAACAACGACCCAACGGAATGGCATCACGGCGTGAGAACGGTTGGCTTGTTCGAAGGCAATATCAGTCAGTATGATACGCTTGTTAAAGAAATCTGCAAAGGAAAAACGATATATGAATGCTGTCGCGGCACTCTTATCGAATACCATGATCAATATTACCTAATTGTCACTCAAGAGTACGGTTATTTGAAACGCAGTCCATTTTGATTACCGTGCATACTGACCGTGCTGGGGGGGGAGACTGGGGCTACATCGAAGAATTCTGAAACCATGTATGATGATAACCAAATTCTTTTTTTGTGACATGACGAAAACAAACGTGATGAAATACCCACTTGTAATGGCGTCCGTAATATTCTTCTGGATGCCACTCGTGTATGCATTTACATTTATATTCCCATACAGAGGCCCGTTTCTTTTCTTCGGAGTACTGGTAGTGGCATGTACCATTTCAGCGGTAGGTGCATCGCTCATCCTGGTCGAGAGATGCATGGGATCGGCCCGCCGATTTCCCGTTGTCCTGTTCACCCTGGATCTTCTAGTCATCCTCATATTCAGGGTGGTCGGTTTTCTCTATGAGGGATCGGTGATCGGCAGCATTTCTGAATCTGTTTGGGCAGCAGGACTCCTCCTCCTTGCGCCCTGTTCTCTGGTTGTGTTCAACTCCATCCCGGCAGACAGGACGGTCAGGTTCGTCACTATCGCCTTGACATTGGTTATATGCGTACCTGCCACCATTGCATTGATTCTCGTTGTTCAAGGCTTTCCACATGCTTTCGACCCAGCATTAGGGCTGATGGCATTATACTGGATCGCAGGCATGCCTGTTATCGGCGCATGTTTCCTTGCATTCGCAACATATGCCAAAGGAGTTTGAGATGAAAAGGAATGAGTTGTTGTATGGCCCCCAAACAGTGCCCGGCGTGTGCTACGTTCAACATTCACACAAAAGAGTTCAGCGCAGCCTGCTTGACTCCCCTCAGCGAAGACGCGGTTAGATCAATGGACCTGCTGAAAGACGATGTGATTGGCAACCCGAAGGCACTGGCGGCCTTTGTTCAACAAATCGCAGCCAAACAGGTTGCAATGACAATGGAAGCGGAGTGGAAGAAGGCAACTCCCGCCCTGTAAATCTTTTTTGAGGTCCATACCTGGCTGGCCAATCCATGAGTAATACTCAATGAACCAACTATGTCCTAACAATTTATTATCTGTATGACTAAGGAGAGCCTGTCCAACCAGCTATGATAATGGTTGGACAGACCAATAAAACGCCTAATAAAAATAAAGGAATAATCACCTGCTTCATCCAATTGCTGAAAATACCCGTGCATCCTGAGATCCCGAACTGATGAGCGAGTGAAAAATCGAACTATTCATTACCGCAAGAAATAGCATCCGCTCCAAGAACTGCGTCATGCGGTGAAATATCAGATATATTCAATAATATTGTGCGAGTTGCTGAACAGGTTGAATATTATTCTGCAGATG